>VYKQ01000076.1_pt1 | contig 22570 bp, 18 predicted proteins | sample 5114541 | NCBI WGS metagenome assembly VYKQ01 (sample SAMN12291801, study PRJNA351875) | freshwater metagenome | isolation source: freshwater lake | place: USA: Michigan, Baseline Lake | collected 2013-08-09
TTTTGTAAGTTTTTCTTTTCTTCTAAGTCTAGGAAATCTTTGGCTGGCATAAGTAGGATTTTTCTCAAGTTACTATTTCTATTTTAGGTGGTTTAAGTGCGTTTTAGCTTACCCAAAGCGGAGGCTGCCTCCCTACGAACATACCTATCAGAGTCTTCTAAAGCCTTGAGTAACCCCGCAATCGCTGTTTCTGAGCCAATATTACCCAAAGCGGAGGCTGCGTTCCAACGAACATACCTATCAGAGTCTTCTAAAGCCTTGAGTAACCCCGCAATCGCTGTTTCTGAGCCAATATTACCCAAAGCGGAGGCTGCCTCCCAACGAACCTCATAATCAGAGTCTTCTAAAGCCTTGAGTAACTCATTAACAACTTCAATAGACTTTGTTAGTCCCAATAATTCCACCTTAAACAGTTTCGGTACATCCAACCGCAGCACTAATTCCACTGTCTGCTTTTGAAACTTAAAGTTGACTTCTCCCGCTAACCTCGCTCCTAATTTTAAATCAATCTCTAACCCTAACTTAACCACCCGTTTTGCTTCGGTTTCATCATCCAATAACCCCAACAGTAACGCCACAGGTTCTGTCCATTTGAGATAATTCAAATAGTCCCACTGTAACTGCTCATCCTTGAGATGGCGTAGTTTTTTCTGTAATTCCTCAGCCGTGTAGTATTCTTGAATCAGTTGATGGCGAAAAGCAATTTTATCATTACCTTCTAGGTGAATTAGATGATATTTCAATAAATCCTCTAACCACTGCTTACCGTAATATTCGGGAAATCCTTTATTTTTGATAAATTTGCTTAATTCTTCCTCTGCTTCTGTTCGGGAAATAGCCACCTGAATCTCAGTTTTTGACTCCCCTTGTGTCATTTTCCAAGCTAACACTTGCAGCAATTCTCGCCACCAATACCGCGATTCTTGGTAAGTAGGAACATCTGCTTTTAATTTCTTGTTATAAATTCCTGTAAAAATCTGGAAAACTAAGCCCAAATTAGCAGGAATTTTGTTCTCATTATCATCAAAAACTGAACAAAGCATCCACAAAAGCAGAGGAGTTTCTCCCAATTCCTTGAGACGATTTCCCAACTGTTTAAGCATTTCTTCGCCTTTTTCGGGCAAATAGGCCTTGACAAAATCCCGCATCTGTGGTTCGCTCAGGGGGAGCATTTCCAGCTTTTTTTCAATATCTAAGTCGTCGCTGCCTAAATCCCTTGTCGTGAAAATCATCGGGATTTCTGCATACTGCTGGCGAAAGTTTTTTAATTTCTGTCGTGCAGGATCTGAGGGCAATTCATTGATACCATCAAATAATAATAGTGGGATGAAATTCTGATTTTCTAACAGCCAACTTTCTAGGGTATTACTATCAATAATTAATTTATGGCGTTTCAGGAATTGTAAAATTAAATCAAGAATTGAGGTTTCATACAAGCGTAATTCGATGAGAATGGGAATTTGAATGATTTTAGCCTGATTTTGTTGATTTGGGCGCAAGCTTTGCGCTTCTTCTAATAACAATCTTGCTAAAGCGGTCGATTTTCCTGAACCCGGACGACCTTTTAAAAGAACGTGATTAGCCTTATACTTGCGTAAACCATCTAAAACCGTGAATCTTTCGGTTTTTTCTGGTCTTTCTGGTCTTTCTTGCGGGTTTTCCCGTTCTTTTTCAATCGTCTGTACCCACAAATCCCTTAGCAAGGGTGCAGTTTTCGCTGGGCGCGTTTTTCCCTCTACGTCGGTGAGGGTGTAAAATGTCTCCCATTGGGCGTACTTTTCCGAGATTGATGTGAGATAAGGAGTCCAGTCAATCATTTACCTGTCTGTTAGTTCGAGAAGGAACCCCGATGAAACTCTCTAATATTTTTAATTGTAGGCTAAGAAGATTTGGTCATGACTTACAAGATAGAATCGGAGTTTCTGCATCCCTCTCCTGTCAGACAGGGAAAACCCCATCCGAATATAAACACTCACGCTGCTGTCGTACCTTGTTCCAAGCACTTTAACGTATATCTGGCACGAGTTTTAAGAATTGTTAATTGATCTGTTTTTGCTAACAACTCATCTAACTCCGCTACGTCATCAGCGCAGAGTAAAGATTCTGCATTTCTCGTCACTAAATCATCTAAACGGGTTTGCTCTACGAGGGACAATTGACAACTTGCCAGCGCTTTTAATTCATCCACACTCAAACCAATCAAACAATCTTCATCGAGTCCTAATGAATTGGCAAATCGAGAATAGGTGTTCCAGTCCAATAAAACCCCGACTCGTTCTCCCTGCTCATTTGTTAAGTATTTTATCAGCTTGGACATATTAGAAACGCTCACAAGACAATGTAATCCTATTTTAGTAATTAATTCCAGAAAATGCCATTGATCGCCGATAAGGTTATCCTATTTTTGTTTTCCTAATTGTTGGGTTTTCTAAAAAGTTTGTGCGTTACGGCAATATTTAGACCTTGATTTTTCCCCTAAAAACAATGGATTGCCTAACGCACCCTACGTTTATTTCTGTTTTCCTAATTGTTGAGCTTTATAAAAAGTTGATGCGTTACGGCAATATTTAGACCTTGATTTTTTCCCTAAAAACAATGGATTGCCTAACGCACCCTACGTTTATTTCTGTTTGCCTAATTGTTGGGCTTTATAAAAAGTTTTTCTAAAAAGTTTGTGCGTTACGGCAATATTTAGACCTTGATTTTTTCCCTAAAAACAATGGATTGCCTAACGCACCCTACGTTTATTTTTGTTTTCCTAATTGTTGAGCTTTATAAAAAGTTTCTAAACTGTCACTATCCCCGACAAAACGCCAGTGCCAAGGCTCATAATTAATACCCTGGGGATTATTTTCGGGGAAAGATAACTCGAAACTATACTGAGCAGCGTTATTTTGCAACCAACGAAAAGCGGCAGTATTAGCAAAACTGCTACTTAAATTCGTTGCGGGAGCGCTACTATCGCCAATATCGATCGCATAACCGGTATGATGTTCACTGTAACCCGGAGGTGCGCTCACTTCTGCTCGTTTGCGGGTTGGCTGATTGCGTTGTTTTTTCACTTCAAAAAAGAGCTTTTCTTGGGTTGCTTTCGATCGAAAAGCCGAAATTGGCATTAAAATCACCCCCGACCTTCTTGCGTCACTCTGCATCTGGATAAAAGCCTTGGCTGCCGGTTTCCTTAAACGCATAGCACCATCCCCAGTAATAGGGGCTAATTCCGTCTCTGGAGCCTCTTGGTAGGGTAAATGACCTAGAATGTTCTCAATGGGGCTAGGAGTGGCTTTAATGACGGGTGAGGGGTTAATAACTGGTTTTTTTAGGGAAGCAGAGGGACGATTCAAGACTACTATGGCAATTATCCCAGTTCCCAGCAGAGCGAGTAAACCGCTTGCGATCGCAAATATCCCCAGAGAATTAGTAGTTTGTCTGTACTGGCTGTCCCGTAAAGCTTCGGGAATATCATCGATCGGTTTCACGGTTTACTTACCCTCCTCCAAGATAATTACATTATTCCCCGGCCACTCCATCTTGACGAGCAGCGTGTTGAACGGCGGCGGCCACAGCCGTAACTACACGACTATCAAAAACCGAGGGAATAATATTCTCTCGATCGAGATTAGCAGGAGTGATCAAAGAAGCGATCGCTTTGGCCGCTTCCAGATACATATTATCGGTGATTGCCCTAGCGCGACAATCCAGGGCCCCGCGAAATAATCCGGGGAAAGCGAGAACATTATTAATCTGATTGGGATAATCGCTGCGTCCGGTAGCCACCACTGCCACCAAATCATTGATTAATTCCGGTTGAATTTCGGGAATCGGATTAGCCATGGCAAACACGATCGCATCTTTAGCCATTCCTTTGACCATTTCGGGAGTCAATACCCCCGGTGCGCTCACCCCCAAGAAGACATCAGCGCCTTTAAGAGCATCCCCTAGCTTCCCACTGGCAGCCACGGCCCAAGCTTGTTTTTCTGGGGTTAAATCGTCCCGGTTTTGGGAGAGGATGCCATGGGAATCACAGAGGGTTATATCTGTAGCTCCTGCGGTTTTAAAGAGAGTAGCGATGGCGATTCCCGCCGCACCCGCACCATTAATGACGATTTTGACTGTATCAAGCGATTTTTTGACCAATTTGAGGGCATTAATCAGGGCAGCCAGGGAAACGATCGCTGTACCGTGTTGATCATCGTGGAAAACGGGAATATTTAATTCCGCTCGCAGACGTTTCTCGATTTCAAAACAGCGTGGAGCGCCGATATCCTCTAGGTTAATACCCCCAAAAACCGGAGCGATTCTTTTGACGGTTTCGATGATTTCTTCGGGGTCTTGGGTGGCTAAACAGATGGGAAAAGCATCAATTCCGGCGAATTCCTTGAATAACATCGCTTTCCCTTCCATTACCGGCAAGGCAGCCTCTGGCCCGAGATTTCCCAATCCTAATACCGCGCTACCATCGGTCACTACAGCGACGGTGTTACCCTTGATCGTCAATGAGTACACTTGTTCGGGTTGGTGGGCAATAGCGGTGCAGATGCGACCAACTCCGGGGGTGTAGGCCATGGCCAGGTCATCTTGGGAGGTGAGGGGAATACGACTTTCAATGGAGATTTTACCCCGACGATGGAGGTCGAAGGTGCGATCGGAAACTTTAAGAAGTTTAACATCCGGTAGAGCTTTAACCGCGGCGATAATCTGTTCCGCTTGGTCGGTACTAGCGGCATCAACCATAATCTCGCGGGTGCTAATCTTTAAATTGCGTTCGATCAGAGAAATTTGCCCTAAATTACCCCCGACATCGGCGATCGCATTGAGGACAGAAGCGAAGGTTCCCGCTTGATTGGGGATTTCTATCTTGAGACTTAAACTATAGCTAGGATTGGGCGTTAAATGAACCATGCTGAAGGCTTCCAATACTGATAAATATTGATTATCTTCTATCTGTGAGGGACTTTGGTATCTAATCGCGCAGTTTCTTTAGCTATTAGGGTCTCTCTGGGCCTAACACCAGTGGGACCACAGGGAGTCAAACTAGATCTGCTGTTTAAACGGTATAGGGGTGTGGGGAGATGGGGAGATGGCAAATTAGGTTAGACTTCATCTTGATGAGAAAGGCTGTAAATATGACTAGAGAATTATATCCAGCGATCGATCCCTATTGTACTGGTTACTTAAAAGTATCGGATCTACACACAATTTATTATGAAGAAGTGGGCAATCCCCAGGGTAAACCGGTAGTATTTCTCCATGGCGGGCCTGGGGGTGGTATTGAAAGGATTTATCGTCAGTATTTCGATCCGCAGAAATGGAGAATTGTCCTGTTCGATCAACGGGGTTGCGGTAAAAGTACCCCTCACGCTGAGTTAAGAGAAAATAACACTTGGCTATTAGTGGCAGATATCGAAAAACTACGAGAATTATTAAAAATCGATCGCTGGGTAGTTTTTGGCGGTAGTTGGGGAAGCACCCTATCTTTAGCCTACAGTCAAACCCATCCCGAACGCTGTTTAGGCTTAATTTTGCGCGGGATATTTCTACTGCGGGAAAAAGAATTAAAATGGTTTTATCAAGAGGGAACCAGTTATATTTTTCCCGATATTTGGCAGAATTATTTAGCACCTATTCCCCCGGAAGAAAGGGGGGATTTGCTAACAGCTTATTATCGTCGACTGACTAGCGATAACCCCCAAATCCGTCTAGAAGCTGCCAAAGCTTGGTCAATTTGGGAGGGAAGTACCAGCAAATTAATTCCCGCGGACAATTTAATCGAGAGATTCGGTCAAGATAATTTTGCTGAAGCTTTTGCACGCATTGAATGCCATTATTTTGTCAATAAGGGTTTTTTAGAGACGGATAACCAACTGATCAAAAATGTTGATAAAATCCGCCATATTCCCGCGGTTATCGTGCAAGGACGTTATGATATTGTTTGTCCGATGATTTCTGCTTGGGAATTACATCAAGCTTGGCCGGAAGCGGAATTGATCATTGTTCCTGATGCGGGACATTCGATGACAGAAGTGGGAATTCGTAGTGCTTTAATTGAGGCTACCGATAAATTTGTTAACTTATAAATCACCTAATCATCGTGATGATTTTGCCAAATTTGTTCATAGGCTTTTTCCATATCTATCGTAAATTTTTTTCCATTCCAGAGGGGAGATGTATGACGAGATTGACGTAATTGATAACAGATTTCTTCCCTTAAATTTTCATCTAATCCTAACTTAATTCCCCACTGCACATATTCTTCATCACTCCAAGCTATACCCTGACTAATGCCGGCATTTTTCATAAAAGTATAGCTATTGCGGGCCGCAAATTGTTCACCAACCCTAGTGACTAAAGGAATCCCCATCCAGAGGGTTTCTAGGGTTGTGGTAGCACCATTATAGGGATAGGTATCGAGAACTATATCGGCAATTCCTAGATTAGCGCGATGGGTTTCTTCATTGAAATCATTGGGCAAAAATCTTAATCTATCTTGACTAATTCCCAATTCATCGGCACTTTTGAGAAATAATTCTCGAATGGTTTCTTTATCGGCAAAACCTTTGATTAAAAGATAGCTATTAGGAACCTGTTGGAGAATCTGCAATTGCAGACAAATCATGTTTAAGGTGCGTTTTAATCCCGATTGCACGGTCATATAAATAATAGCATCATCGGGAATATTTAAATCTGTTCTTCTCCTAGTGGGAACCCCCACTTCAAAACCATCTACGGATAAATAAGAGTTAGGAAGTCGGATGATTTTTTCTGAATAAATTTCTTCAGCATTTTCGGGTAAAACGTAGTTATCGGCAATAAAATAATCAATCGCAGGAATTCCCGACGCATCTAATCCTAACCAAGTTACCTGTATCGGTGCTGGTTTTAAAGCCATTACTAGATAAGTTGTATTATTGGTTAAGCTATCAAGATCCACTAAAATATCTAATTTGTCTTGACGAATTTGGGCAGTTATTTGTTCAATTTTTGCCGGCAAGTTATAGCTATAATCTGAGTTATTTTTAAACCATTTTTCAGTAATTTCGTCCGCTGCTTGGTTGACACAATAGGTGTAAATTTCAAATTTATCTCGATTATGATAGTGAAATAACCAGCGACTTAACCAACCCACAGAATGACGACGGAGAGTATAGGCAATATAACCAATTTTTATTTTTCTTGCTGGAGATTTTGGAGAAGAAACAGGAGCAATATAGTTATAGCGGGTTCTTACATCTGCTTGAAAAATTTCTGCTAGTTTACTTTGTAAATAGCGATTAATTTTCGGATTATCTTGATAGTAGGGAAGACAGCTAGTAACTCCTAAAATAGAGTCGATAATAAAGGGACGTGCATTAAATTGTTCGGCATTAATTTGTCGCTCGATTAGTTGTGTTAATTCATCGATAAATTTAGGTAAATTTCCCCAGTCTCCCTTAGCTTGTAAAATACCAATCACTAGAGAAATTCCGAACAGCTTTTCAGTATTTGTTTGGCAATTTTTATAAAAATTATCGGCAATTTCTAGAGCTTTTTTATAATCAACAATGTTGGTTTTATAAAGATTAAACAAACTATTTTTTAGGTATAAATCCTCTGGTAAAAAGCGCAAACAAAGTTCTACTAAATTAATAGCAAATACACTTTGTTTTTGTTGATAACCATAATTGACAATTGCTGAGATAACTTTGGCTGCAATTATTTCTGGATTATTGATATGTAAGGCTGCTAATTCTAAAAAGTGGATGGTATCAGTACAGGGGTAGATTAAAACTTTTTCTGTCACTCGCAGCAGTAAATCAAGATTAATTGCTGCTGTAGCTGTATTCTCTAACAGTTCAAATACACACCAATCACTGCACTTTTCCATCGCAAAATATTGGAATTGTATTTCCAATTCCATCAGATGCAGGAGATTATTTAAACAACTAGGATTAAGATTTTGTAGCTGCCATCGAATTAGATAACTTGTCTCTAGTCTTTGGGAATTTTCTTGTCTGGTTGCCTCTGCATCTAGGATTTGAGTTAAAGTTTCTATCCACCCCGATAATTCTGATTCGGCTGCTTGACTCAACACCAGTAACCAAGTAGCTTGTGCGTCTTCTTCTCTATCTTGTAAAAGATAGGCTAATCCTAGATAAAAATAATCCTCAATTACAGGAGAATTGTTTTCAGTTAATTGTTCATAAAACTGCAATACCAGTTGATAATTGTTGTCGTTTAAATGGGTTTGTATGTCTTGGTGCCATTGCATAGTTTTTATCCTCTAAGATTGACAATAAATATTCCACATTTGCCGATAAGCAGTTTCTAAATCTCTGGTAAATTGTTTGGCATTCCAGAGGGGAGATGTATGACGAGACTTTCGGAGTTTCCAACGGACTTCTTCTCTTAAATTTTTATCCAATCCTAACTTAATTCCCCACTGCACATATTCCTCATCACTCCAAGATATACCCTCAGTTATTCCCGCATTCATCATTAAAGTATAACCGTTGCGTGATGACCATTGTTGCCCCACTTTAACCACGAGAGGAATTCCCATCCAGAGGGTTTCTAAGGTGGTTGTACCACCATTAAAGGGATAGGTGTCCAAAACCACATCAGCGATGGCTAAATTTGCCCTGTAGGTTTCCGTCTGATAGAGAGGAAGCATCTTAATTCGATTAGTTTCTACCCCAACTTCTGCGGCAATTTGACAGAATAAATCCAGGAGGGAATTATCATCAGCAACTCCTTGAACCAGGAAATAACTATTAGCTACGGATTTGAGGATTTGCATTTGTAAGCGAATCATCGCAGGATTACGCTTAATTGCCGTTTGAGAACTTAGGTAAATAACCGCATCATTATTAATACCTAAATCTTCTCTTCGCAGGGTAGGAACGGCTATTTCAAAACCATCCACAGCGACAAAAGCGTCAGGTAAACGCCAGATTTTTTCTTGATAATATTCTTGGGCATTTTCTGGTAGTACATAAGCATCCGCTAAAAGATAATCTACTGCGGGTAAACCGGAACCATCAAAACCTAACCAGTTAACTTGAATAGGAGCAGGTTTTAAGGCAATAACTTTGGCAACGATTGCCCCAGTGCCACTATCTAAATCCACAAGAATATCGATGTTATCTTCTTTGATTTTGCGATAGGTTGCTAGGGAATCAGCAGTAGCATGATAGATTTTATCTGCGGGATTAGAAAACCATTGTTTAGTTATTTCATCCACAGGTTGACTCACCATATAAAGGTGAATATCAAACTGCTCACGATTGTGATAACTAATAGTCCAACGACTCAATAAACCGACGGGATGACGTTTTAAGCTTTGGGCAATGTAACCAATTTTCAGTTTTTTATTGGCATTATCTTCTCTAGGTTTGTCAAAACTTTCCTCCTGAAAACCCAGCATTGCTTTGTAGGTTTCTTGGAAAAAACTGCCAATCTGACTTAAGAGCGGTCGATTCTCTTTCGGGTTATCTTCATAGTAAGAAATCGGGTTCATAACTGTTAGTAAAGCTCCCCGAACTAAGGGATGTATATCTTGGGGCTTTTTTTCTATAAATTCTTTAATTAAGTGTTTATACTTTTGACAAATACTAGGAATGTCATTCCATTTTGAGGCTCGTAAAGAACCACTAAAGAGGAGCGATTGACTAAACATTTTTAAATCAATCGTTTGACTTTTCTCTTTCAACTTATTGACTAAATTGATGGCTTTTTCATGGTCAGGTAAAGAGATATAAAACCAAAATAAATTAACTTCTAAGTACAAACTTTCGGGATAAAGGGGAAGAAAAGCTTCCGCTAAGTCAACGGAATAAATAGGTTGATATTTCTCAAAAGCAAAGCGTCCAGCAACAGTGATGACGTGATTAAGTAATTCTAGAGAATTGCCAAGATGGGGTAAACTTAACCGAACTAATTCTATGGTATATTCATGAGCGTAAGGTATGACGGCAATTACTACCCGTTCCAATAATTGAGAGTTAACTGAACCCTGATTAATTAATTCTAGTATTTGCCATTCTTGCAGTTGTTGAGGATGAAATCTATTTAATTTAATTTCAACGAGAGTTAAATGCAGTAAATTATCGAGATAACTGGGATTAATTTCCTGTAGATGTTTACGAATTAACCAACTGATTTCTAGATTTTCTAACTCTAATTGTCGGTTAGCTTCGGCTGCTAAAATATTGCTTAATTCTAGCAGCCATGAATCAGTTTCCTGTTCTTCTACTTGAGTGAAAACAAATAACCAAGTAGCTTGTGCTTCTTCTTCTTTTGCCTGCAAAAGATAGGCTAATCCTAAATACCAATAATAACTAATTTCTAGGGGTTCTCTTTCTATCAGTTCTTCGTAAAACTGACTAACAATATCGTATTGATTGTTTTCTAAAGCGGTTTTTACTTCATTTTGCCAAGACATGATTTAATTCTCCCTGATTAACTTTCACAATAGATTTGCCACATTTGACGATAGGCGCTTTCCACATCTTTAGTAAACTGACGTGCATTCCAAATCGGGGAAGTTTGACGAGAAGCTTGCAATTGCACGGCTATTTTTTTTCTTAATTCCTCATCCATTCCTAATTTTATTCCCCACTGAATATACTCCTCATCACTCCAAGCAATACCCTCGCTAATTCCCGCATAAGTCATAAAAGTATAACTGTTACGACTGGCCCATTGTTGTCCAACTTTTGTCACTACAGGAATACCCATCCAAAGAGTTTCTAGAGTAGTGGTTGCACCACTATAGGGATAGGTATCGAGTACCACATCGGCAATTTGGAGATTAGCGCGATGAATTTCTTCCTTAGCAACTCCTGAGAAAAAGCGCAATCTATTTTCATCGATTCCTTCCTCTTTAGCAATGCTGATAAATAAATCTTTGATAAGCTTTTCACTTCCCGCACCTTTGATTAATAAATAACTGTTAGGTACTGCTTTAATAATCTGCATTTGTAAGCGAATTGTGGCAGGATTTCTTTTTAATCCCACTTGCAAAGTTAAATAAGTAATTGCGTCTGCTGGTATGTTTAAATCCTCTCGGGTTAGCGTTGGTGTTCCGATTTCAAATCCATCCACGGCAAGATAACAGTTAGGCAAGCGCCAAAGCTTCTCTTGATAAAACTCTTGGGCATTTTTTTCTAGAACTAGATTATCTACAAGGAAGTAATCAATAGCAGGTATTCCTGTGGCATCTAATCCTAACCATGTTATTTGAATTGGTGCGGTTTTAAGTGCCATAACTCCACAGGTGACATCATGAGTTATACTATCTAAATCTACTAAAATATCGATGTTATCTTGATTAATTTTTTCGGCAATAATTTGGGGATTGGCAGGTAAATTATCATACTTATCCACCTTATTTTTAAACCATCGTTCCGTAATATCGTCCTCGACTTGATTGACTAGGTAGAGATGAATATTAAAGTCGTCTCGTTGATGATAATGAATTAACCAGCGACTTAAAAACCCGACGGAATGTCGCCGTAAAGTATGGGCAATATAGCCAATGTTTAGCTTTTTATTGACATCTTTAGGTTTATTGTACTTGGTAATAACGTGATTAATTTTTTTTCTAACTGCCTCTTGAAAAAGTTTGGCTAACTGATTACTTAACCAGCGATTACCTACTAAGTCATCTTTTAAATAAGCTAAGGGAGAAGTGATAGAAATAACCTCAGCTTGATTTCTCATTGGACATTGACACCGCTCTAAATTATTTTGAATTGCTTGATAATATTCTTGGGTTTTATTGTCAATATTTAACCAATTACCTGCTAAAAGTTCAGTATATAGCAGCAGATAAATACCATCCAGTTTTGCAGCTTTATCATTGGATAAATTCTTGATTTTATTAGCAGTTTCTAAGGCCAAATCAAAGTTACCAGTCTCGATATAGTATTGATGAATTTTGTACAAAAGTAGTAAGCGATCGGGTATAATATCTAGACAGCTAAGAGTCAAAATAACAGCATTAGTTTTATCGGTATAATAAATTTTTTCAATATGTTGTTCGATAATTTTCAATATTGCCGATTGTTGTGACTCTATTTTTAAAAGGGTTATGATAATATCCAGAACTTCTTGCGCTGGCCAATCTAGAAGTTTATAGATTGTGTCTAGGAGTAAATTTATATCGAAAGTTTCTAACTTGTTTGAGTTAATTAAATCCACTATTTGCCAATCTTTAAGTTTTTGGGGATAAAAATATTCTAGCTTAATTTCTAACAGGACTAAATATAGTAAATTTTCTAGGTTATCTGGATTTATCTGGTAGATATGCTGACGAATTACCCAGCTTAATTGCCAATTTTTTAGCTTAACTTGTCTTTGCGCTTCCCCATGCAAAATATTGACTAAATCTGCTGTCCACGCAGTCATTTCCTGTTCATCCCCTTGACTGAGGACGAATAACCAAGTAGTTTGTGCTTCTTCTTCCCTAGCTTCCAAAAGATAGGCTAATCCTAAATACCAATAATGACTAATTTCTAGGGGTTCTCTTTCTATCAGTTCTTGATAAAACTGGCTAACTTGCCAGAAATCTCCTTGGATAATTGCCGGTTCAACTTGGGAATGCCAAGACATAAGTATTTATCGTTAAGTGTCTCTACTAGCGTACCCAAATAGAAGCAAAATTTTTCTATATAAGTAAAATTTATCAGTCGCTCAGGGGTTTGGTTTTGGGGTTTTAGGGTTTTCGGGTTTTAGTTGAAATTCCCTATTCCCCCATTCCCCCATTCCCCACCCAGTTTCAATGGGTCTTAGCTTACCATCAATGTCAGCCAAGAGTCAGTTTTTTGAAAGATTTTCTAAATAAACCAATAAATCGGCCATAGCTTGAGAATCGGGCTGAAATTTGGGCATTGGTGGGGTTTTACCGCTAATTACCTGTTCAATCAGACTAATTCTCGATTTGCGATGGGAAACGTCCTCTAAACTCGGTCCGACGATGCCATCAGCAAACTGGCCGTGACAAGCAGCACAGTTAATCTGAAAGATTTCGTAACCGCGACTGACATTACCTTGTAGGGATAACACCTCTTTAATGTAGGGATCTGACATCTTAGCCAGATGAAAGGTGATTAAATAGGTGCTAATCAAGAACAAAACCACGATTATAACCATTAAGAATCGATAAAGTCCGAATTTTGGTTTAACTAACTGACTATTCACGCAAGCTGCCGAAGGAAAGATGAGTTTCTCTTTACATTTTGCAACTTTTTGCCCCAAAATTCCACCGCCGCTGCTAGAGATAGAGAAATGGGGAATAATATAAGACAAAAGCGCATCTTTTTCTAACCCTCTAGCAATGAACCTATTAACCAGACTGGAAGATTGGCCCTATATTATCTTACCTATCACCATCATCCTCAGTTTCCTGCTGTTGGGATGGCTCGTAGAACAGCGCGTTGTCAGTCAACTTTTATCGATTGCCAGAGAAAAAAACCTGCGTTTCTCGGAAGGGGTTTTACGTTCCCTGCGTGGATTAAGTATACTTTGGTTCGGACTTTTGGGTTTAAATATTGCCCTCTCCCTTCCCAATCTTCCCCTCTTTCCCTCCCTCATTTTCCTGAGCAAACAATTTCTGCTAGTGGCTTTTTTAGCTTCGGCCACTTGGGTTGTTGCTCAATTATCCGTGGAAATATTACGAGTTTATACCACGGGAGATGATGGCATTTCTTCCCTAACTTCCCTATTTGAATTTCTCGCCAAAGTTCTGATTTTTAGCTGCGGTTTTTTGCTTATTCTAAGCTCGATTGGCATTTCGATAACTCCGATGCTTACTGCCTTTGGTATTGGGGGTGTCTCCCTCGGTTTAGCTCTCCAAAATACCCTAGCTAATTTAATGTCGGGGATTAATATTATCACTTCTAAAAAAGTTAGACCGGGAGATTATATAGAACTGAGAACAGGAGAAGCTGGTTATGTGCGAGATGTGGATTTAAGATGCACAGTAGTCGAAGAAATTACCAATAATCTTTTGGTTATTCCCAATGCTCAGATCATTTCTTCTAGTTTCCGTAACTATAGTTTACCAGATCACTCCCTACTGGTTCCCGTGGAAGTGGGCATTAGTTACGATAGTGACTTAGAAAAAGTCGAAAAAGTTACCCTAGAAGTCATGCAAGAAATCGCCCAGTTATTGCAACCTAACCTCGGTGACTATCAACCCTTGATCCTTTATCGTAAATTCGATTACTATAGTATCCTGCTGACGGTTTATCTCAAGGTGGTAGAAGAAGAATTTTTTCAACATCTCACCATTAAACACGAATTTATTAAACTCCTACACCGACGCTATCAGCAAGAAGGAATTAAAATTCCCTATCCGATTTTTTTTCCCTATCCCCCCACTAATCCCTCTAGTTAACCTCAATTCGCTATCTCAACAAACAATTGAAATGCGCGGAAAACTTACAATTGATAATTCTCCTCAAAAAACTTACGAGTCATCGGTTGGGCAACTTCAATACCGTGGCCTTCTCCTAGTAATTCTAGGGGTTTTCCTTCCACTTGAATCCAGACTTTGGCATTGGGATCCCCAGTGGTAGTAGTATAGATGATTTGTGCCAAACGACCGATCAACATATCAGGGCCATCATCAGTGCCAAACTCGCGCGAGAGATTAATCTTAATTCCCGTTTTATCTACTTTTAAATCAAGTAATTTAGTCCCGGGGGGAATAGTAGTCATATCCGGAGGATTACTTGGACCGGCTAATAGGGTTTGCAATACTGCTGTTAACTCTCGGTCGTCGCTATCTGCTTTTTGAACGGTAATTTCTTGGGTGACTAATTGATTACCCGTATCAGTCACTTTTAACCAATAAACCTGTCGATTTTCCCTAACAGGAATAGCTGCAGGAGTTGCTGTCGGACTTGTCTCCACTGGACCGGGAGAAACTGGTTTAACAATTGGTGATTGACTTATCGGCGCCGGAGTAGGAGATTCAATCGGGTTTTCGCTGTTTTTCTGGGAGGAAGATAGGTGATGGACGGCAAACCAAGCAGTGGCCCCACCAGCAGTAAATAAAGCGAGGCCGATACCAATTATCCAAGGTAAAGAGATTTTATCGCTAGAGCGAGAACTAGGCATAATTCAGTTATCAGTTATCAGTTATCAGTTATCAGTTATCAGTCGAACTCTTTTATTCTCGCCACTTCCCCACTTCCCCACCACCCCACTTCATAATTCATAATTCATAATTCATAATTCCCATTTATTCTCCCCCCGCAACGCGCACGAAGTGGTCTCCCCACTTCCCCACTTCCCCACCACCCCACTTCATAATTCATAATTCATAATTCCGATATCCTCTTTTCCGACCATTAAATTTAATTGGGGTTCCCCGATCGAGGTTCAATTCTGCCAAAGGCGGCTATACTCAGCTTATCATCGTCGATCTGCAATTGGAGAAGGCGGGCGATAATTCCTTGTTTCTCGAAGTTTTTTAAATCTAACTGGGTGGATATACCCTCGGCAAACCCCTTGAGAAGGCGCGAGGAGATGCGACGACCATTAAGAGTGGCTGTGGGGTCAATAAGCTCGATTTTTCGCCCCTGCACTAGCTTAAATCCCACTTCTAAGCTCAGATCGAGGCTGGCTGCGGGGCCGTCCGGCCCTTGGGTCTCTAGCTGCAGGCTGAGGGCGACTCGATTATTATTAAGAAAGTTAAAATTTGCTTGACTAAGTTGATATTTTGTGCTACTCGATTCTTCCCTAGAGGGAATCAGATTATTAATCAGGGTCTGAATTTGTTCTTTGACCGCTGCCGATTGTAAAGCTTGATTAACATTAGTTTCCGTGAGGACAAGATGCAATGCCCCCGCAGCCGGTCGGCGCAAGGCGGCGGCTAAACTGCCGTTTTTTTGCTGTAATAGCCGCAAATCGAGGCTAATTGGCTCAGTTTCTAGCTCGATCTTCTCAATGCGAACATCAGCAAGGGGATAAATTCCCCTTGCAGAAATGCGCACTCGATCGATTTTGCCTTGTAGAGCCTGATAATTGGGAGTATTATCGACCCTGACGGCTAATTGTTCCACTTTTTGGACTTGGGAGCGAAGGGTATGGGCTAAAACCGTATCGATAATTGCCCCCGCCGGAGTTAACAGGGTCAAAACACTAGCGAGAGTGATTGTTAGCCATTCCATCGCTCAATTACACCCATTCAGCTAAATTTTGCCAAGCATTAGTCAAAAGCTGACTTAACCAACGTCGTTGCACTTGATCTAAAATCGGGTCTTCTGCGAGAATTTCTTCAGTCAGATCATCGAGAGATTGACCCTGAGCGCGGGCCATTCTAATAATTCCCGCAATCACGGCAGCGATCATCTCCTCATCGACGGGAAGCTGTCGGAGGGCGGCAATTTCTTCGGGGGTAGTCGGGATGGGATAATTCATAATCAGATGGGGCTGGCTGTGTATTAATCTAGGTCTTTGACGCTCCCCGAAGCGCTCAGGCGAGGGGTTCTTGGTTCAACAAGTCCACTTACTTTAGATTCCTTGCGTTATCTAAAACAGAGGTGGTTCTTTCCCCAAGCGTTACTTTTCGTGCGCCCCACGATAGTTGTACTTCTACAAAATTTGCTTGAATTGAAGTATTAGCTTCAAATACTGTGTTGTCTAGTTCCTGCCAAGATTTTACCTACCTACAGGTAGAAACTAGAACAATTAGGTAGAACCCCAGATCTTTGATTGTCAAGGTACAGCGTTAGTCATTAGACTACTGGGCTTTTAGAGCGGTCGATTACCCTATCCGCTATACTTATACAGTAGCTAGTTTTCATGAGTAGGTCAAGATACTTAAAAGAAGAAGTTATTCGAGATTTTGCTCTTGAGACTAGACACTTACTTTTTAGCTGTGCTTCGCTGTTCTATGCTGGCGGAACCTTTCATCTCCGAGGTGAAACCGAGAGTTCCTTCAAGCCGACATTTTAGGTAAAGTTTTTTAAACTTTTTTCAGAAAACTTTTTGTGTAGTCTAGCGTAATCAGACCATTTTTGACTTGGTACTTTTGGGTATTTTTGGGTGTAATAGCTAAATCAAGATGAGAGAAATACTTTACAGAGAAATTCCGACTCCCGACTCGATCGCCGTTTGTCAGTGGTTACAATCCGATTGGCAACCCGCCAGCGGTGTCAAGACAAATACACCTAACGGGGTGAGATTGCGCTTATCGGAGGCGATCGAATTGTCGATCTTTGTCTGGACGCTGCAACGGACTACTTATTTAAAAGTTTTCCGCTGGGGTCAGCGATCGCATTCTCAAGAAACATCCCTGACTCAGCAGCTCGATCGAGCTTTACAAAAGCGTTTTCCGCCGCAGTATCACACGATACCAAACATCGATGGAAAAAATCACTCAATTTTTACAGATTTAGAAGCGGACTATCCCCTAACGGTTCACTACTTCCGCAAAATGCCGCAAGGGGAGGCGGATTTAGAACGTTTGTATTGGTGGGAAAAACGTTGGCGCGACAGTGCCAAAAATCCCCAACAACCGCGGCCGGTAATTTTCTCTAGCAGCGAGGAAAATGAGCATCCCATCGCCTACGACTTAATTTATATTGGTGGTGCCTTGGGGGCAATTCATGCGGCACAGATGGCCAAATTAGGTTATCGAGTCCTCTTAGTAGAAAGACTACCTTTCGGACGAATGAATCGGGAATGGAATATCTCTCGATCGGAGTTTCAAAGTTTAATTAATTTAGGCTTATTTACTGCCGAGGAATTCGAGGAATTAATCTTCCAAGAATACATCGATGGCTTTAATAAGTTTTTTGATGGCAATAATCCCCCCCATCTGAAAGCCGAAATTCTCCATACTCCCACGGTTTTAAATATCGCCATTAATTCCGATAAATTGCTGCAATCCTGCGCTAAAAAAATACATGATCATGGCGGTAAAATTCTCGATCAAACGGAATTTATCAAGGCTGATATTACTGCTAATAGTGTTACTGTCACCCTTAATCATGGTGGAGAAATTCAACAGATAAAAGGCCGTTTATTGATTGATGCTATGGGTTCCGCTTCTGCCATTGCCTGGCAATTAAACGGAGTGCGTGCCTTTGATAGTGTCTGTCCGACGGTGGGGGCAGTAGTAGAAGGATTCGATCCGGTGGTGTGGGATTCTCACTATGGCGATGTCTTAAATTCCCATGGCGATATTTCTAAAGGCAGACAACTAATTTGGGAATTATTTCCGGGGGAAGGAAGAGAATTAACCTTCTATCTATTTCACTATCATCAAGTCCATCCCGATAACCCCGGTTCTCTGTTGGAAATGTACGAAGATTTCTTTACTATTTTGCCCGAATATCGACAGTGTGATCCGGAAAAATTAACTTGGAAAAAACCAACCTTTGGTTATATACCGGGGCATTTTAGCACAGGAAAAAAAGATCGAATTGTCTCCTTTGATCGCATTTTAGCCATCGGTGATGCCGCCTCCCTGCAATCACCCTTAATTTTTACTGGGTTCGGTTCTTTGGTGCGTAATTTAGAGCGCTTAACCCATCTTTTGGATCTGGCCTTGAAACACGATTTACTAACAGCTAAAGACCTAGAAAATGTGCGGGCCTATCAAAGTAATGTGGCGGTAACTTGGTTATTTTCTAAAGGAATGATGGTTCCCACGGGAAAAACCTTACCCCCCCAAAGAATTAACGCCATGTTAAACACATTTTTCGGTTTATTGGCCGACGAACCGCCGGAGGTTTCTGAAACTTTTATTAAGGATAAAACCGATTGGTTGACCTTTAGCCGTTTAGCAATTAAAGCGGCCAGAAAAAACCCCGCTTTACTGTTATGGATAGCAGAAATGGCTGGCAGTCAGGATTTAATTCGTTGGTTGGGTTCCTATCTCGATTTTAGCCTTGATGGAGTCAAAAATCTGCTTTTCGGTCCCTGGTTTTCCCAATGGTTAAAAAACTCCCAAAGCTGGCTAGAAAAAGACAATCCTCGCCTATGGTTAAAGTTATTGAGTTTTAATTATGGCCTAAGAAATTAAGTAGGAGACTCCGAGACTCCGAGAGAGCTACCGGGGATCAGATTTGAGTTTTTTGTTCACTGTTTGTGGAGTTAAGAAACTGTTGGAAAAGTTAAAGAATGCGCTTACCTACAGGTTCTAACTGCGATGCTGATGTGAACTACTCTCAAGGTCGTTGAGAGCTTCCTATTTCACGGGGGATTGCCTCAAGACGGACTTACACCCAGCTTTTGGTCTGACATCCCCTCTATAGGCAGTATCGCGCTTTTCCTAACGACAAGAACCGTAAGCTTTCATCTCGAATATTTATTGCCGCATTTATGTCACGATCATGGATTGTTTGACAATGTTCACAAGTCCATGTTCTAACATCAAGGGATAAACTACTCACTTGATTCAGACAGACATGACAAGTTTTAGAACTAGGGAAAAACCTATCAACTTCGATATAGGTTTTTCCTTGCCATTCTGCCTTGTATTTGAGCATTGTACAAAACATTCCCCAACTACAATCACTGATAACCTTAGCTAAATTATGATTGCGTACCATGGCTTTAACATTGAGGTTTTCTACAGCAATAACTTGGTTTTCGTTAACTATCTTACGGGATAGCTTGTGGAGAAAATCCTCACGACATCTTGAGATTTTAGAGTGAACTTTAGCTACTTTATCTCTAGCCTTTTGACGGTTGTTACTTCCTTTCTTTTTACGAGAAAGCTTTTGTTGTTTACGTTTTAGATTGCGTTGATGTTTGGCTAAATGTCTAGGGTTAATGGGACTTAGACAAAAAACAAATCGAGAAAAGCCTCAACTCCAATCCCCGCTTGGGATTTACTTCGACCAAGCCCAAAATCGCTGAAACCCAGATATATCAAGGAAAATCATCGAGGTTAGCCCTTTGTCCCGTAATGGTTTGAGCCTTTTTTGCTGACCGAAAACGCCTAAGTCCCATTAAGCTGTTCGTAATTTAAATTGCTTGTTGAGACGAGGCAAGAGGCAAGAGGCAAAAGGCAACAGTAAAGGGATTGGGGGAGATTCGGCTAATCTAAGAATAAGCGATTTAAATACGTCTTAGCTTATCATATTTACTACCATTGCTGGTAATAGCAAAATGATTAAGTCCTAAATCGATTCCTATGGCTTTACCATCCGATGACTGACTGGGTAACTCTGATCCGTCATCAACTAAAATAGAAGCGTAGTATTTACCGTCTGGGTTTTTTGAGATAGTAACAGTTTTAATTGTTCCTGCAAATTCCCGATGACGAACAGAATAAACTAATCCAACTTTACCCGGTAATTTGAGGTAGTCACCTTCAAATTTAACATTAGCTGGATAGCTAATTGATTGTTTACCATGTTTAGATTTGAATCTTGGTAATCTCGCTCGTTTTTCAAAGAAGTTTTGATCAGCTTGGGATAAGTTCAAAGCAACAACCTGTAAGCACTGGGAATAAGCATCTGTCAACCACTCATATTCTTTTTTGAGACTAGGCAATAGTCCCTGAATATAGTTTCGTGTCAGTCCTTTTCCTGTGGTTTTATAGGTTTCTTGACATAAATTCAGGGAATAATTCCAAAACCAACGACAACAGCCAAAGCTTTTAGCTAAGGCTATTTCTTGCTCGGTATTAGGCTTAAGTCTGAATTTGTACGCTTTGTACATAAGAGTTATCAAGAAACTATAATTATGATAACCTAGTTTTTTAGGAATTGTCTATATACTGGTCAGCATTCAGTTAAAATAGCCATCATCTTTTCAGCCACCGCTGCTGTTTGTTCCAGCATGGCAAAATGACCACAATCGGATAACTCAATGACGTTGCTGCCAGTTTCAAACAAAGGATGAAAACTGGCCAGATGGTTAACGTACTTAACTTCCATAATCGTATCCTCTTTCCCCGCCAGAAAATAGACCGGTTGCGGGAGACGGGAGACAATCTGGGGTAAAAGATGAACTTCGCTGATAGTGGTGGTTTCCAAAAGTGACCCTAGGGCCGCTTGGTAATCGGCCCGGACAAAATCAATCACGCGCTGTTTGCCCCATTTTTTACCTAGGGTTTGCTTGACCATCATCCGCGAGAATAAAACATCAATAAAGGGAACACGGGGCAACCAAGGCGGTCTTCTCTGTAAAATCTGTCTTCCGGCTTCCCGAAATCGCTCAAATTCCTCCTTTAGATAGATGCCACCGCCGGCATTCATACAGATTACCCCTTTAATCCGTTCAGGACAGCTATCCGCGGCCCACAAAGCAACACTACCACCGAGGGAATGACCAACTAACCAAGCAGCATCGAGGTTTAAGCGGTTAAGAAGGGTAATAACGTCTTGGGAGTAGGATTCAAGGTTATAACTGCTAGGAGGACTGTTAGAGGTGATTTTTTGGGAGTCGCCAAAGCCCCGGAGATCATAGACTAGACAGGGATAATCCGGGGAGAGAATATCTACCAAAGGCTGCCAGTAGTGACGACTCAGCAGCCAACCGTGTATAAAGAATAAAACCGGTTTATCCGCTCGGGGCGAAAATAACTCGTAACTGTGGGATACTCCCGATATGTCGATGGTAGGCATATAATCAATCTCAACCTAAATTAAACCGTTGATAGGGGTTACTAGGGAAACTTCTAGGGAAAAATAGATGTATTTAGCCTTGTTTATAGAGCAAAATCGGGGAAGCTTAGGATCTTCCCCCGATAGCTGATCACTCACTGCTATAGACAATTTCAAAAGCTTCTACTCAAGTATAAAACACTGGAGATACTTCCCTAAAATAGGATGAAAACCTTAGACTAGGATTCATCTATGAAATGCGATCGCTTTTTAACTCTTTCCCTCGTCTTCAGTCTGGGATTAGCTTTTCCCCCCTCTTTACCCGCTCAAAATCCCCCCGCTACCACCTTTCAACCAGGTCCTTGGCAGCCTGTTGCTAGGGTGAATATGAGTCGTCCCGTGGAGATTAAAATCATCAATCAAACCGATATTGACCTCAATTATGACCTATCGGCCAATATTAATTCCTCTCCCCAATTATTATCTCCAGGTACGGAGACAACCCTAAGAGGTTTGGTAATTCCGGCATATATTCTGATTAATCGAGCTAATGCCGCCGCAGATCCCTATTCTTCTAGTTTAATCTATGCCGTAGAGGTCAATGATGATAATTTAGTCACGATTACTGTCACCAAAGTTCCGGGGAGTACCCCCGGTTATACCACCTTTAACATCAATCAACAGGGTGCTATTTATATTTACTAGCTCTAGCTTAAGCTGCTATGGAGCCACCTCGATTGTTAATTAAGTTTACGGCTCTTTCTACCTCCTTTGGCTTCAGGATTTTAAAATTCGTCTTCTTGGGCAAGAATTGTCTTAATAGTCCCTTATTATGCTCGTTTAATCCCCCTCTACCAAGAATGATAAGGAGTAGCACTCATAAAAATCTGCCCCGATTTTCTGAGGGGGCATCTCAGTTTTGCAGAAATACTGAAAACAGGATATAAAGGAAGAAGAAATTGATCAACAGAGGCAAGGACAATGACCGGATTAAATGATGCTGACCGAGAAAAAATCGG
>VYKQ01000075.1_pt1 | contig 21039 bp, 25 predicted proteins | sample 5114541 | NCBI WGS metagenome assembly VYKQ01 (sample SAMN12291801, study PRJNA351875) | freshwater metagenome | isolation source: freshwater lake | place: USA: Michigan, Baseline Lake | collected 2013-08-09
GCTCTGAATTTTATTTGTGGGCTGTTTTGACCTTAGCCGTTAAGCTTCTATGCTGCTTGACCCGTCACCATTACATTTTCAAGGGCGATATTTGTTCCGAGGTACAAAGGAGCGAGAGGTTTCCGTGATACTTTACGCGCTTTACCGCTTTCTGTATTCTAGCGAAATCCCTCGAAAGTGGAAACGCTACCGCGTTAGTTTCATTTTGGTCGCGATTGATCTCCCGTTAAGCAAGGGCGGCTCTAACGGGAGATGAATCGCGACCTTGAGATAGCGCCTTTAGAGTCACCTAAAAGCGCAAGCAAAATTAAAACACACTTTAATTAACTCCGATCCAAATTTTACTCATAAGGGGGATCGGGACGAAGAAAAAATTTTTTACCTTGGCAATCGTCTATCTCAATTCTGTCACCTCATTTGCCTCGTTAGGGAGTAGGATGTTTTACCGGTAAGGGGTTCTTCGGTATAGTTAGGCGTGGAGTTATATCCAATCGCTAACAAGGGTAACGTTAGGGTCAGAATTGCGATCATGGTTCCGAGTAAATTAGCCCACCTATGACTAGGAGGTTCGGAAGTCTTCCCTGACGGGTTGCTTGATTCCATAAAGGGGTCGTGTTGAACTCGACAAGTAAAGAATACGAGAGATATATAGAGCATTAAGCTATCGGCCTTGAGCTTTTAGCAAATTACTGCTATTTTTTGCCTTTGGGCTTGGTTAACGTCTCGTTAGAAAGCGAAACATTAACAGCAATATTCCCCCTACTAATTATATTTTACCCATTTTTTTCCAGGAGTTCCCTCTGATACTTTTCTTGACGATCTCTCCAGATCATCGAAAATTTTGGGTGGGAAACCCCGCCGTTCTAGGTTGGCTTTACGTTAGAATTAAAAAGACCGTCTCGAAAACCAAGTGGGCGGACAGCACCTTGAAAACTCGGCTTTAAGACAGTACATGGTTTTTTAACCGTGGTATGCAACGGTGGTTGAAGCAGAAACTTAAATCGTGAGGTTTAGGAATCGCCGCACTTTTAGGGCGGCGAGGATGTCAAGGTCTGTTGGTTTTCGTCCATGTCACACTGTGGGTACAAGCACGGCTTCCTTGTCTGATCCCGAAATCAGGTTGTTTACTACTCAATCCACAAAAAAAATGTCTGAAAGGCTTAAACCTTAAGCGATCCAAACATTTTTTCATTGCAATCGGAGGGTGATATTGACTTTATGTCTTAACTTCGAGCTTACGATAGAAAGCTGGCTGTTAATGTAGCCTATTTAACCAAAACATCGATTTTTTGCTTATTTATCGGGATAGAAAATGACCTTTTCTTAAAATTATCGGAGTTTAGAGATAATTGGTTAGCTAATCTCCCAATAAGCCAGGCCCCAGAGACCAGCAAGGCATCCTCAAGCCTTCATTTGTCCTTCCTAGGCATGGACGGCGATCGCCGAGAGCGGAGTTAATACACCAATATGGATATCATAACTCGATCGAGGGAGAAAAACCAAGAACCTGCGAGAAAATTGCCGATTTCTCCCGGCCAAGATTACTGCTCAGATCGCCCTAGATTATGCCGTCAGTCATTCTTCAGCGAGAAACCACCTCGCTAGAGGATTCTGATTCTAGGGGGAGAGAGGGTTTAATTATCCCGTATTTTGTCTCCTCTGGTGTCACTTGACGGATAACCTCCAAAGCTTCCTTGATCATTACTGCCATGGGAACTGCGACAATCACCCCCAGTAAACCGCCCACTCGCGCCCCCGTCAAGACCGAGACCAACACCCAAAAGGGATTTAACCCGGTGACACTGCCCAAAATCCGGGGAGCAATGCCATTTTCGACAATTTGCTGCACCACTACAGCCACGGCTAAAACTTGTAGAGCTAAACCAATATCGCGCAAAGCTAGTAAAGCTGTCACCGTGACAATGCCTACAGTTCCCCCAAAAGGGATTAAGGCCATGGTGCCAATCAACAGACCGAATAGGAGACCAAAAGGGACTTTAATCGATAAAAATGCCGTGACTAATCCCAGGGCCATGCAGGTGGCGCAAATTACCTGTCCGACAAAGTAATTCTGAAAACTTAAGCGTAGGGTTAGGGAAAAGGGTTGTTGGACGGGTTTGGGCAACCATTGGATAATACTCCTCCAGATATCGGGACTGTGGAGAAGTAGATAAAAGGTGAGGATAATAGTTAACAGCACATCAAGCACTCGCACCACGGTAAAAACGGTGAGATTAAGGGCTAAATTAACGCTTCTTCCCGCTAGAATTTGCAATTCTGCCCCTAAACGACTGTTAAACTGAGCGATAACACCATCGAAACTGATCGGAATCGGCAGATTCATCATGTCGATTTTGGTATCTAGTTGCATCAGTTGGCGCTGTCCCGAGTCTAACCATTCTGGCAATCTATTGACAAATTGCTGTGCTTGGGTGAAGACTAAGGGAACTAGGGTTATTCCCACGGCCACAAAAATTAAAATCGTGATCAGGGAAACCACGATCGCAGCTAAACCCCGTTTTAATCCCTGACGTTCCAACCAAGTCACCGGATAACCCAAGAGAAAAGATAGAACGGCCGCTATCAGTAAAATAACAAATAAAGATTCAAAATAGCCAAAAATTGCCGATAATGCCCAGGCATTCAGGACGACAAGTGGTGCAGCTAGAGCAATCACCAGTAAGCGGGATAAGGAATTCAGGGATTGCCACCACGTCTGAATCCAATTGCGTTTCGGGGGAACGACTTTAACTTCCACCATGAAGCCTCTTAAAAGGTTTGTTTCAACACTTGTATTCTGACAGATCGAAGCCTAACCCGCTAACTCAACCGGGGGAAGTGGGAAGATGGGGTGTGGGATGCTGACAGGCGTAGGATTATTACAACCCAGATGGTTCTTCGGTTTGTCTTATGCAACGTACAGGATTATAAGGAATGAAACTCTTATAGAGAAAGACATTTGGCGATTTTTGTCAATTATTTTTGTCTAGAGCGAACTAATCAATTAAGTCTCTTGCCAGATAAGGATTTAGTCGATTTATGCTCCCCTATCGAACCATACCAAGTAACGAAGAGCCTTTTTTTTAAGCATACTTACTCTCCAGCTAATCGAAGAACATCATTGACAACTTTATCAGTTAGCCACATTCCTTGATGGCGTAACTTAGCAATAACGGGAGCAACAGAAGATAGATAGCCCTGCTGCTTCGCTTTAACTAAAACACCAAGCGTTCCTGAATATTTTAAGCGATATAAATTGGCAATACGTCGGGCTAATTGATCGTCAAAAATCAGTAAACTACCTGGATTTTCTAATCCTAAAGCTAAGACCTCAGCTTCTCCTTGCCCTAAATCAATAATAGCCGGAATTAGACTGACTGATTTAACCAGAGTAATTGAAATCCATTCAATCGCCTGAATATTGGGAACATCAATTCCTTTATTTTTACCGATTGCTAATTCTTCGATTACTGCCGAAGGAGTCAAGATTTGAGAATACAAGCGTTGGAGCAATTCCAAGTAGCCCACTTGATGTAAGTACAGTAGAGGAGAGGTGTTGACAATGACTTGAGGATTAGGCATTGACAATATCTTGTTCTAATTGTTCAGTCGTTAAAGAAAAAGGGGAGACTTGATAACGCCCCAAAATAGTTAAAAATTCTACTCGTGACATTCCGGCTAATTGTGCTGCACGTCCTGAAGATAACTTGTCAAGTTCAAAGAGTTTAACGGCTGCCAATATTTTTAATTCTCTCGATAGATTTTCAGGAGTTTCTTTGAGACTAATTAAGATTTCTTCAGGGATTTCAAGGGAAATAGTGCTCATTTTCTTTCTCTCTCAATAATTGTCTCTATTCTACACCAATAAAATTAGTCCTTCTCTGTGAGCAGAATCAGTAACGGGTTTCCCCCCTCCAACCGACAGAATGAGCGGGTGCAGCCTATCTTGTCCTCAAGGGGTTGGAGACCAAGCCTCTACGACTTTATGGCAATATAATCGTGCTTAATTTGGGTTAGCGATCGAGTTGAGGGGCAGTCAAGGGAGAACACAAAGGCGAATCCGACATACCGCGCTACAATCCCTTACGGAAGACGATGATTTGCCTGAGAAGGAGTAAAACAGGGAAAATACTTGAGACTCCTTCTCCTGTGAATCGCTGCGATCGCACTCTTAGGATACACTTATAAATGTGGTAAAACTTAAAATGAAAGCCAGAAAAACAATAAGGAGGTAAGGGCAGTAGCATGAACGACCAAAGTGCTGTAGATATTGAGCAATTCCTAGAGTATTTAGAAACTTCTGAGACGGCTGATGACGTGCTTCCCGAAGAAATTGAAGCGGCAGAGAAAGCCTATCAGGAGTATCTAGAAGGGCGCGATCCTGGCAAATCCTTAGTTAAGTTAAAGGCTGAATTAGGATGTGGCGTTACATCATCTTAAAACCAGCCGAGCGTTACCTAAAACGGTTACAGCCTCGTAGCCAAGAGCGTATCTTAAATGAACTGGATCAATTGCTGGTTAGTCCTACTCAGACAGATTTCAAAAAACTTAAAGGACGTGAGGGTTATCGTCTGCGAGTTGGTAATTATCGGGTATTAATGCAAGTCAATCGAGAAGAACGGCTTTTCATTATCACTGAGATCGGTTCTCGTGGTGATATTTATAAATAATACCGAATCCGACATACCGCTCCACAATCCCTCACGGAAGACGATAGTTCGCCTGAGAAGGAGTAAAACAGGGGAAACCACCTGAGACTCTTTCTCCTGTGAATCGCTGGCTAGAAAGAGGAGTATAAAGATTTATTAAATTGTAGCTTTTGATACTTTATCGGGGGGGGTAGTGTGTATAGTCCTATTGTTCCTCTTTGTTGTTGGATTGGGCTGTTGCTTGACTCAAAGTTACGAGAGGGGCGATCGCACTTTTATCCCTCTAAAGATACTAATCATGAAACACAAACTTACATTGGCATCTAAATTGGGTGCGGCTCTTTTGATTGTATTGCCTTCACTAGTATTTTCTAATTCTGCTAGTGCAGTTGAAGTTAAGTATTTTTATCGCATTCCATACATCGTATTCTCTACTCATGGTGGGTATTTAAGAAATCCTGATAATACTGTTTGGACGAATCCAAAAACTGGAGAACCTAAATATGAGGTAAAATTCGACCCTGCTCCGGTTAATGGAGTTACAAAAATAGGTGTTGATTTCAGCTTCGATCCAAGCAGATTGCAGATAGATACAGACCCATCAAAACTGGGTTTTCTGTGTAATTTTTCTCTTGAAGGCATCTGTCCAAGCAATAATGTTCCTCCATTATATACTGCGACATATGGTTCTCCACTGGCGGGATCTTCTTGGAGTTTTAATGTAGATAATCTTACAGGACGAGCAACCTTTGAGTATGATTTTTCTACTACGCCTGTTGACATTACAGCTAATACTGATTTTTTCGCATTTCAAGTAGATTCATTGGCTGGGTTAAATTTATCAGTAAATGATATTAATCAGAACTATACCAGCAGTAAGCAATATTGTAAAACTACAATATCTGATCAAGAGCGTTTCTCTAATAATTGTGGAGAGCCTATTCCTGAACCAAATTTGGTATTAGGTATATTCACTCTCGGCACAATTGGACTAGGTTCAACTCTCAAACGCAAACTCAAGTCGTCCAAATCCTCAGAAAAGGAAACTACAAAAGTCTCCTAGAAACCATCAATAAAAAACGCACAATCACCCCTTCATTCACTCACCTGAAGGGGCTTATTTTTACCATATTTTTTAAAACCTTAAAAAAATCTCAGTGACCTTAGAAAAGGGCAGGAAACTCGGCTGGATTGATAATTGGAATCCCTTGATAAGTATCGATAATTAAAAAATCACTTTTTTTGCGATCATAACTCGTGGTTAAATTAATCTGAGTTCGCATTAAAGCTATTTTGAGACTTCCTCAACAAGGGAATAATGGTTCCAGCCAACGACAGAATAAGGGTTTCAGCTTATCTCGAACTCACGTTAATTAGTCATCCCAATCTGAATTCCCAGAAAATAAAGTTAATCTAAACAATTGCCTGACTTAAAGAATCTTGATTCTGGCTTTTTTGTAAGAGTTGAATGGGTTGATGAGTAACCAGAGAATAGAGAACATCAGGGTCAGAAACGTTGAATCCTGTAATAACTGGACTTCCCCCATACATAAATACTAAAAAATTAACAAAACCCTTACTGCATGGAGCTTCTAAGAAAAAATTGAAAAGAGACTACTGGGTACATTTTTTACTTGAAAATGGCTGTACCGTTGACTGTATCTGGAGTGGAGCGATGACCTAGAGTTGGCTGTATAGTGATCGCTAACTTGATTGTAACAGATAGTGTCATCAATCTCTAGAGTCAGCGATTCCTTCTGTAGCCATGTTTAGATAGCTAGTACATTTACACTAGAGAAGTTCGGTTATATCAAAGAATTTTAGTTATCTTTTGACAAAAATTAGATAAATTGGCTTTTTTATCTAAAAACTCTAGTAATTCAGCTAGAGATTTTTGAGGATTTTTATATTTCTTGACTTGCCTATTTAGACTGAATTTAATTTCTTCGGGATATTCATCGAACAAATTACTTAAAAAAGTATCAGGAGATTGAGCCTTTATACCCCAAATTTCTAAAGCTGACAGTGAAAAGTCGGTAATATTGTTAGTTAAAATTAGATTAGCTTTAGCCATAACAGCAGTTGCTAAAACATGACGGTCTTTTAAGTCGTTTGTCATTAACTCAATTAAACCAGATGGCACTTCAACCATGGCTTCGGGAAAAGCTGCTTTCATTGTCTCCACTAAATTAAGGGCTTTTATTGAAGTTATATTATATCGATTAATCAGATTGCGGGTGTTTCTTCTAAAATTAATTTCGACCAGTAAGGCGAGTATAAACCTTGCCAAGCAATTGATAATAAAGTATCGCGTAAATACTGAGGAATAAGAACACAAGCATCTAAAACAACCCTAGGCTCTGCTGTCATCTAGGTTTAATTTCTCATCTTTTCTGTATAGTCCTTCCGCTTCAGTCATGGCTACAAGGTTATTTTAAATTTGTTCTCTTTCTCGATATTTTTTTTCTTTATATATTAGCAAATCTTCTCGTTTTATTCGTCGATCACTGCCTAGATTAGTCGATAAAATTTGCCCCTGTTCTAGTAATTTTATTAGATAAGAGTTAGAAACATTTAACAAATTAGCCGCTTCTTCTATAGTTAAATCCTGATGGGTAACATTTAACTGAATTACCTGTCCCGATGCTAAGGCAGCTACACTGTAACGAAGTACCATTAAAACCGATTCGGGAATATAGACATTTTCTCCCTGTTCAGTTACGAGTCTCGTCGGTATTTCTCTATTAAGCAGCTGATTTAATTGGGTTATTTGTTCAGTTTCTTCGGGTTCGATAACAAAATGAGTTGGGTCAAAATTAGAATATTTACTCATATCAGAGAATGACTCCACGCATTTATATTATTTCACCTCATTTTAACATACCAATCTGACAGGGGGACAAGAACCCTGAAATCGATACATCATAAGCTTTATAGAGCTTTTGATCGAATAAGTTTTCCGCACTGGCTCTCATCTATCGATAAAATTCTTAGTAAGCTTGCTCCCATCCCTGATTCTTTCGTTAGCTTTTTGCTGGTCATCGATCTATTTTTGGCGAGAGAAGCTAGAAGCTTGTGTGGTCAAAGCTTCTAGCTTGCTTGTCCCCCTGTCAGCTTCCAATTTGGTGCAACTGGCAATTGGTTTAGTCCAAAAGGAAGTCGTAATAGCTATAAAATTAAAGCTTATGTAATTCCCAAAATTTAGTCTTTATAATTGCCTTTTAACAAATAGATGAGGGAAATCCATGGTCAACCTTTTAACTTATAATATAGCTAGTGTTTTTGTATTGCATGAGTAAGTCGGTTATACACTGCCTGTAAGAATTGCGATAATACCAAGAATTGTATGGCTAAGGGTAATACTATAAAAATTCTTAAAGCGATTATAGTGATATGCCCAATATAAACCGATAATTAAACTTAATAAGACTGTTAGCAGGTCTTGATAAATGCTATGAGCAAAACTATAAAGAATAGCAGTGATGATAATGATAGAACCTTGATTAAGTTGAATTTGAGCAAGTCGGTTAAAAAGGTAGGAACGGTATAAAAATTCCTGTAGCGGCGATGAAAGGGAAATATAAAATACATAGAAATACCAGGGAATACCAGTATTATCAATTCGCATTCCATGATTAAGATAAAAGGCAATCATTAAAACGGAAGATATTATGGTTACGGGTAAAATATCTTTAATCGCTGGTAATAAATTTTGATGATTAAAGCCTAAATCTGCTAGAGAAATCTCGTTGAGCAGTGCTAAACCGATAATCAATGCTCCTGTAATGGCTAATACTAAAAAGCGATCGCTAAACGGAATAACCTTTATTAGAAGTAAAACAACAGGTAGAATATAGAGAAAAGTGATCACTACAGAAGTTGTTATTTGTGATGATGATAAGGGTTTCATGAGCGTAAAAGTTTTATGAGTTTATTAAATTCAATAAAATAATTTGAAAAAGATTGTCTGTCAATCAAAAAATTAATGATAGGATAAATAATAAACATTAACAAACAAAATAATCCCCCCCAAGTAATAAAGAGACTTTTACTTAAAAAACCGAACCATTTATTGACAATTAATATATTCAATGGTTTGAGCGCAAGTATTGCAATGAAAAGGATTAAAAACATAAACACTAAGGTGATTTTATGCTTTAATATTTTGATTTTGTTAGTTTTAAAGATGAAATAGGCAATAAGAAATAGAACAAGAATAATAAAGATTTGGACGAGACTTCTGAGGTTTCCTCCCTGATTTGTCTGGAATAACAAGTTTTTTACCTCTTGAGTATAGTAATTATCGAAAGGCATCCAGAGAAGTAATCCTATATAACATGATAAAATATATTTGATATACTTATCAAAATTAAATACAGAGTTGTCATTACGAATATTTTCAAGCAGAAAAGCTAAGGATTCAAAACCACAGAAAAAAATTGCAAAATAATTTAACACATAAAATATACGACTCACCGAGTAATAGTTTGACCAAAGTTGGTGACTATGAACAATTTTAAAAAAAGAGTTTTTATCATTTTGATTATCTTTATAATAGGACTGTTTAATAACTTTTTTAACGGAATATTCGATATCATTTTTATCTAAAATTATTTTTCCCTCTAAATTAATTTGATTGATCCATTTATTAGGTATTCCTGCGATATCGATATCGTTGCTGGTTAAAATATCGGTCAGCTTTTGATTGTCAAGTAAAATGGTGCTATGAGGTTTAATTTCAAATAAAAATATCGGATCAGAATATACTTCAAACATCAGGGCAATAAAGCTTACAATAATTACGACAATAGTGAATCTAAAAATCACCTCCGTTTTTTGACGTATTAAGCTAAAAGCTCGATAGAGAGAGAATAGTGACAAAGGCAGAAATAGTGAGGGATAAACAATGATATGGGGATAAAGCTGTGCGTAAAACCGCAAAGTATTAAAACTGCCAAATTCTCGTAAAATACTTAACGGTAATCCAATCGCTATAACGACTAAAAAAAACAATAAAATTAATTCACATTTAGGACCCAAGCGACGTTCTATAAACAAACTATCCCAAGTTAACTCAGGGGCCTCTGGGTTAGCGACAATAACAGGTAGCCAACTTTTTCCCGATGGTTTAAATCCCTTATCATATTCCGATAATAGTTGTTCACGAGCATAACGCATCGAGGCAAATATAGATTTTTCCTTTTCAACAAAAGCCTTTAGCAAATGATTAAGTAATGTACCTGCAAAGAAAGAATCTACTCTTTCCCGCATTACGATACAGTAAGGGAGATTTAGAGATGTCAGCTGATTGGCTAATCCTAAACCGTCACAGGAGTTAAAAATTGCCAGTTGCAGTTTATCATTAATCAGTTTTTGCATCCATTTAGTTAATTCATTAATCTCAATTTCTTTTTTTTGAGGTTTTCGATTATTATCTAGCCAACTAATTTGCAGCCAGCCAATTCTACCGTCTGGATTACTGTGACTATGACCTGCAAAAAAGAAGATATGCCAACCTGCTGGTTCTTCTAGAGCTTCAATTAAATCCGAGTAATTCGGCTGATAAAGTGTCTGAATAAAAGCACCATATTTTTTTAATCGATCGAGAGATTCTTTTTCTTGCTTATATTCATTATTTTCATCTAATTCGTTATCTGCGAAAATAGCTAAAATCCGAACTCTTGTATCTAAGCGGTTAATGGTTTGTTTTTGTTCGGGACGTGCGAAATCCGTTGCGCTCACAGATAACTCTGTATTTTTGTGCAGACGAAATAAAGGCTGCAAAAATTCCCATTCTTGCCAAGGAAATCCTCTTAATATTCGATCTTCAGTTTGTATAAAAAGTTGAATTTCTTCTTGTAAATTTGAGTATTTTTCTAAGGTGTTTTGAATTTTTGAGTCAACTTCACCCTTTTCGTTAATCCAACTTTGAGTATCTGTTAACCATTGATTCATTTCTGTTTTTAAATTTTCAGCCAGTTTCTGTAAACTAATATTACCATCGGTACTTAATAGTTGCTCAGACAGAGATTTTATTTCAGGTCGTCGGGGAGAGTCTGGAATGATGTAATTTTTCCAGATATTAAATGTCTGACTAAGTTGCTCTGGCATAATTGAAAGATAGGAGCTTCTTTCTTCCAAACGGCCTTTAGAGTCAGAGATAGTCAAAGTGACGGGTAGAACTGCCATTCGGTTTGGCAATTGAAGACAGGAACCAATTTTAAAATAAATTTTTTTTGACATAGCAATCTCTTTTCTATCCTGGAAAGCTTTCTACTATTGTAATTTCATTGAGAGTAAAACTAATTTTAAAAGAATCATTGGTTTTACAAACAAAGCTATGTCCTATCGTAAGATCAAGAATATTAGTTTGTCCATTTGTTTTTTGAGAGGGAAAAAATTCTCCTTCCTCATCGAAGACAGAAACAATCAGATTCTCAGGCAAATAACCTTTACCGTTGTGAGGTCTAACTTTCAAATATATGCGAATTTCTTTTTTATTAATTTCGTCAATCGTCAAAATTAATTCGATCAGATGTTGGTCTAATTCAATTACTTTTTTTCGACTAATTGAGTTCCCAAGCGTTGCCGTTTTAAATCCTTGATTTTCAAGACAATTTTGCCAGAAACTCAATAGGGAAACTATCTCACTTTTTATAGATTCAATAGCGGTTGATGTTTCTCTAACAGCAGACTCTTGAATCGTTATTATATTTGGCAGAACTTTAGCTATGTCTAAAACTTTGAGTTGAGGAAACTGAAGAAGTTCTTCTTGCTCAAAAAGGCTAATGAGTTGATTAATTTCGGATTCAGAGCCTTTTAGGGTAATAATTTTTCTAGTTTTCATACTTTTAGTGGTTTTCTCAAGTAATTTATTCGATGTCGATAATTTTGATATTAAGAGAATTTTGGTCGATAAGCTGTTGCAATAATAAAATAAGTTTATTATTGTCAAGATTAGGATCATATTCTACTAACATTTTGGAAACTTTAGCTCTGTGAGATATTTCCTGATAACCATTTTCCGCCAGAAAATCAATAAACGCTGACCATGAAAAACGAGAATCCTCTTTTACCTTCATCAGTTTTTTGACGTACTTATGTACCGTTTTGGACATATCTGACTTCAAAATTTTATTTTTTTGTTGAATTTCTTTTGACCATTCATCTTTTAAATCTTTCATAGAAATAATTTCATGCTTAAGAAAATAGCAAGCAATAGTTTGTTGGCTATATCCAGCTAGTCGCAAACAAATATATTCACGTTCTTGATCTGAAAGTTGACCTTTCTTCATTTTATTTAGCGATTCAAAAAGACGGCAAATGTCAAACCCTTGTTGACAGACAAACTTTTGACAATTGATCGGATACTTTTTCTTTGCTTGAGCTTCTGAAGAAAGTTGACAGAGTGTTTTGCATAATTCATTTGTACTCATTGACTTATTCGGTGCTTAGAAATTAAATTCCATAGGAATCCTATCATATTTTTGGATATGTCAACACAATGGTATCTTATTTTGTGACTTGGTGATCGAGATTTTGGAAATCCCCCAACTTCTCAATGAAAAATATCCCAACTTCTCTTATTGCTTTTTACATCAAAATATCCTATCGATAGTTAACGAAAATATAGCCAACTATTTTTCCAACTTTTCTCCTAGACATCTATACAGGATAAAGTTAAGGTTAAATTAGTTGATTCAGTGGAGGATGTATCAAACCGAACCTGAATCCGCAGTATATAAACTACTGTCATGAAAAAGATAATTCAACCTTTCAATCTGTTGACTGGCATTGCCTCGATTGTAGCGTGCGCTTTGTCCTCCTGCTCATTCATTCCATTCTCATTGGTCTATCAAAAGAATCCGATCGCTATTGTACTCTTAAAGGACACATCTGCAAGCGGACAGAATAACGAAAAGTTCCAGACCACAACCAGGAAAACCTGTAACGTCATAATAAAAGCAATTTCCCGTGGGGATGAACTAAAAGTTATTCAAGTCAATGGTGAGCCAGACTTTTATGAGAATCTGACAGCCACCAATCCACGTCTGGCCAGAAAACAGTGTGAATCGGTAAGCACCACCGAAAAAGAGGGTACTTTAACTTGTCCAGCTGTTCGGACAGCTAACAAGGTTTTCCAGTCCTCAAAAAAGCCTGGTGTCTTGTTGGTTCTCGTTGAAACCAACGAGGGAGAATCGCCTTGCCCTCAAGATTGGCGCGATACTGTTCAAAAGGTCATTGAAAAAGGTGGCTCTGTAGTCATTTTGAACGCCACCAATAATGGCGGGGAATCGTTTCGATTAGAGCTAGAGGCTGCATTGGAAGGCCTGCCAGTTCAATACGCTCATAGCAATATTGAAATCGCCATTCAAACCGCGATTGAAGAGACCAGAAAAAAAGTTAGAGCCGAGGCTAAATTATGAAAAAGTTAGATGATTTCCCTCAGTTCGAGGGCAACGGTTGGAATACCAACAATATATCCAATGGCAGTGGCAACACCGAAGAGGAATCAGAATCTAAACCGTGGCAAGAGCCGGAAACAAGAGTCAATGGCTCTCAATCGAAAGAATTAAATCGGCTAATTGCCGAAGATCTTCACCCCCACGATCAAGAAAATCTCTTACAACGCTTCCCATGCTATGCAATCGCGCAGCGGAGAGTTGCCGCAGCTGAATTTTGTCGATCTCAGATTATTAAAATCGGTGAATTATACTAAAGGGGTTTTATGGATAGACGCTTACACTTCCTTTCTTTGGTTGCCACGGTTATTATAGCGTGTTTAAATTCGAATACATTCATTCTGTTAGTTCCCGGAGATTGGGACGATAGTAAAATGTTGTTGGCTCTTCCGTGTGCCTTTGCAGCCTGTATTCTTTTCGACCACACAGTTAGCGAGGAATATATGCGTGAGCGCCTCAAAGGATTTGCGAGATCGACCTTAAATTGGATAAATATTCAGAGAGAAAGATTCAGTCAAACTCGGTTAGGCGCAATTAGACTGGAAACATATATCCATCTGTTTCAACTTTTTGAAGCGCCTTTCTTGGAAACATCAGTCATCTCAATTAGGAATCGTTTTGGGTGTATCATTTACCTAATCGTCGAGTTTATTTCGGGTGCTTATTTATTAATAGAGCGAGAGGATCTACCTTGGTTAATAATGATTGCTCCTATCCTAGCAGGATTATTAAATTTAGCGACGGGAATCTTCAAAGGACATCGCATTGTTTACCCAAAAGCTCTTACACAACTCAGAAAAAAATATCAGCAGTATTATGAGGATATCTAAAATGGATTACGTTAAATTTATTAATGTTAACGAGATGGATTGTAATGATTTAAACGAACTGACGAATATTTATGTCTCAGATCCCAGTCTATCAACATCTAAAATGGCTGAAAGTCTTCAGAAAAAAGTTGCTTGCCGATCTGCCAATAAAGCCATGAAATTAATTCAGCAAGACCACCGACTTTTTTCTGAAAAGTGTTCATCACAGAAGGATAAAAAGCTTGAAGAAATCAGAGGAAAAGCAGAATCACTACACACTTATCCCCGGGCTATTAACGCTCCTAATCCCTCCTATTTCTTAGCAATGAACACACTTCAAGAAGAATTAAAATTTGCTGAAGCTCAAGTCAGAAATCATGAAAACTCCATCAGCAGATTAAATAACTTGGAATTGGAATTCAAATCGGTACTAAGAACATCATCGTATTTGTCAGGTTCATTAGCTGATAGCAGCATGATTGAAGAACTACTGAATGAAATCGGAATAAGAAAGTTCAGGGAAGATTTAGAAAAAGCACTGAAAGAATTGCAGGAAAAAGTCAATAAATGTAGCCTTGAACTAACCAGATTTCCTATCGTTACTGTGTACGGCGAATCACGGCTAAAAGATTTTCAATATAAGAATGGAGCCGCTCACCATGACATTCAATAAATCCCCTTTTGCAGCGGGCTATGCTCCTCGTCCGGAAAAACCAATCGTAGCCTTGAAACCTAAACCTTGGTCAGTGTTTTTAAGTTGGAAAAACCTCCGTGGAATAATTTTCATAATTCCTCTTTTTGCTATAGCCTGGCAGTACCTAACTCTACAACGAACCGAATATATGTTCACAACTCAACGGTTTAGGACTATTACGGGACTTTTTAACCAAGAAATCGACGAAGTTTGGCTATTTCGTGTGACAGATTTACGCATTTTAAAGCCATTTCTTTATCGTTTGTTTGGAATAGCAAGTCTTTACATTTACTCTACAGATAGAAACAACAAACTCGTGGTTATTCAGGCAATTTCGCTTACAGATGCCTTGAAGCTACATGAAATTCTTCAACAGCAAGTCAATATTGAGCGACATAGAAATCGACCGGATATTCCAGGCTCTTGGCAGTAATCAATCATCTCAAAAAAAGGAAATAGTAATATGGCTGACCAAAACACAACTACTAACAACGAGACTAATACTTCTTGTCCCAGCACAATAGATAGTCCAGAACTACAAGATAAAGATATATGGAGTTCTTATGACAATACCTTTGGCAGATACGCATTTCACGGGGGAATGGAGGGATACTTAGAAAATAAAGACCCTTCTCCTGAAAGTCCACAACAAGAGTGTTTCTACGATGATTCAGGTAATCTAATCGACGAAAATCATCAATACGCAGGAATGAGAGGAACTGCCAATGAATACGATGGACATAAGGGCGATAGTTCAGAACTATGGAACCATTTATATAACGATAGTGGGGGAATCTGGCAAAACGGTGGAGAAGCCTTTGCTACCTCTGTGGAATCCTACTATGACTCTGTTGAAGATTATGTTTCTGATGTCTATGACTCTGTTGAAGATTATGTTGCTGATGCCTTTGAATAAGGTCAAAACAGCGACATATTCCCCTGTCCCAAGTAGTGATAAGCTAAACGGCTTTTACTTCGGATCACCGATATAGACTCCAAAAGGGTTATAGCTATTGGATCATGCAGGTTAAGCGCCGTTTAGCTTAACACCCAGTGCGATGCCGAAGGCTCTGCCTAGCAGTACGCCAATCTTGCAAGGTTGGATTGACAACGGAAACCCAACATCATCCCCCTATTATTCTTCATGTTTTGTGTTGGGTTGCACTTCGTTTAGCCCAACCTACGGATTATTTTACGGGTTATTCCATGCCGACATTGTAATCGAAAATAATCTTTAGTCTGTAGATTTTAGGGTGCGTGTTTGCGACTGCTAATTTGGACAAAAAACTAAAATCAACAATCGGCCGTAACGCACCAATTTTCTTATTAATTCTACCTGAAGATCAAACAGAAACCAGAAGCCTGTTCCACAGGAAGATTGCTTCGGGAAGATATTGTTTGAGAGATGAAGGTTAACGCTGGTATCACCAAAGAGTTTTTGGAGTAAGTTAAGTTGACCAACTTTAGCTAACTCACTTAACGGAGTGGTATTAGAGACAATAATCACGCAGGAGAATCTTCTAATAATTGCAGGGTTTCTGTAATTTCTTGTTCTAACTCTTCTCGATTTTGGTCGGGGAAGATGGCAACCCCATATTGACCCATAAGTTCGAGAACTTCTAAACGAGAGACTCCCAATAACCTGCCGGCTATCCCACTACTAATTTCTCCATGTTTTAACAAAGTCATGATATATGCTATCTTAGCCTGTTCCTCTGCTTGTGAATGGAGAGATTCCGAAATATTAATAGGCAAATCAAATCGTATTGTTATGGTCATACGTTGGGATTATGCAGAAGTTTTTGGCTCTTTTAACTGCTAGATAATAACATTTTACAACAGATTTGCGCCCGTAGGTTGATTTGATCTATCAGAGGGGTGTGGGGTAGTGGGGTAGTGGAGCATTTGGCTGAAATTTCCCTAAACCCCTAAATCCCTATCACCCTATCTCCCGACTTCTGAATTCTGTCTGTGCGAGAGATTAACTTGCTTGGGAGGAGACAAAACCCGACAACTCGCGAAAACGGATCTCATCCCGCTGGGGATCAGAGCGACTAACTTGCACTTGAAAGCGATCGCCTAAAGATACCGAGCGCTCAAAACGATGGGGTAATTCTAACCCCAATTCCTCCAATAAAATCAAGCCTAAATTTTCTTCTTCCCGCAGCCAGCGCAACACCAAAGCTTGCCAGACTTGATCTCCCTGTCGTCGCAAAAATTCCAAACTCCAATAACGATTAGTTTGTCGTTCCACCGAGGTGGCCTCTTGGGCCGAACTAGCGACACTATAGAGAATTTCCTGCATTCTATCCCGCGTAAAAGGCAGTTGATCGCCCCGGAGATGGGCTTTTAGTTGAAAATGGGTCAAAAGGTCAGTATAACGGCGAATTGGCGAAGTTACTTGGGAATAGGTATTCAATCCCAGACTAGCATGACGGTTAGGAATCGTCGTCATCTCACTGCGCGGCATACAGCGACGCAAGGCACAGGAACGCACCGGGCCCGCAGGTAGTAAAATTAACTCCTCATCGGGGGGTAATTCCGGTTGTGGTTGTCCGCGGAAAGGCACGGGTATCTCGTGTTCCTGACAGTAGCGACCGGCGATTTCTCCGGCTAAAATCATCATTTCCGCCACTAATTGCCGAGATGGGGAAACTTCCTGCAATTCTACGATAATTTCGTCGTTAGCCTTCACCTTAATGGATGATTCTGGCATTTGGATGTTAATCGATCCCTGAGATTTGCGCCATGCGTGGCGTTGTTTGGCCCAACGGTTGAGAATCCTCACTTCCGGTTCATGCTGCAGGTCCAGATGTAACATTTCGTCCACATCTTCGTAGGTGAGGCGATAGGTGGGTTTAATTGTACTAGGATGGATACGATAATCGGCGATCGCCCCTGTTTCATCGAGGATTACCCCAAAACTCAACGCAGGACAAAGTTTTCCCTGTACCAAACTCATCGGACCGGCGGCCAATTCTAGGGGAAACATGGGAACCATTCCCGTGGGAAGATAAAGACTGGTACTGCGACGACGCGCTTCTAGGTCTAATTCATCATCAGGAAGCACTAAACGGCTAGGATCGGCAATATGGATCCAGAGACGATGACCACCATCTGCGAGCATTTCTACCGATAATCCGTCATCGATTTCCTGGGTACTTTCATCGTCGATGGTGTAAATTTTTTGGTGAGTTAAATCGAGACGATTGTTGACATCCGCATCCGCAGGGGGATTGAGTAAATTAAGACGCGCCACATCAAGTACCTTTTTCGAGAATTGAACGGGGTAGGAACTGCGTCGCAGGAAAAGGTTTTCGTGACTACTCCACCATTTCAAATCGACTAACAATTCAAAAGCAGCCTCGGGGGTTTGGGAACGGCCCAGCAGCGAGAGTATGTCCATGGCTGCTGGGTATTTTTGTTCGGGTTGGAGGATATATTTTTCTAGAGATTCCAGACGAATTCGATCGCTTTCTGACCATTCTACCGTTCCACTGGCCAAGGCTTGCTGGAGACGTTGGAGAAATTGGCTTTTTTCCCGTTGACGCTGTTGTTCCACCTCTAGCTGGTGTTTGATTTCCTCTACCTGATTTTCCGAGCGGGCTTCGTAACCATCCCCTTTATTTTTAAAATAAACTTTATCATCACTCAAGAGACAATGGGCCGCATAGCAAAACTGCGGACTGCGATCGGAAAAGAGGATCTCGGCCATGGTTTCGGGAGTGACTAACTGATTTTCCCCGGCTAATAATTCCCAGGCCACTTCTAAACCACTAGCATCTAGATAGGGTTGGACTTCCCGCAGAAAATTGCCAATCTCCTTATGGTTGGATGGACCTGCTTTGACAATGTAATCGAAGCGTTGGGGACGCAGTTTATGCGGGTTTCCCCCTTGATCGATGACGATCCAATCTTTTTTACCTTCTGGGCGATCGATCACCCCTAAGCGCCTTTCTCCTTGGACGCGAAATTCTACCAGCGTTCCCTTTTCCACTGCTTCCCCTTACTGCCTATCTATTTTGTCTATTTTCTATCATCCTCGATCGATTACTCGATCGGCAAGAGCAATTATCAATCCTCCCCCACTAGATAGGTATAACGTCGCAAACTGCGTTCATAATCCTGTAGTAGTAATTGGGATTCTTCCACAGTCATGCGATTTTCCTGCAAAGCTTGTTCACAACGAAGACGAATTCTTTCTAACAGGTCTTCCGCGGAATACTGCACATAACTTAATACTTCCGTGATCGTATCTCCTTTGACTAGATACTCGATATCGTATCCCTTGGGACTCATCTGAATATGTACCACGTTAGTATCGCCAAAAAGATTATGTAAATTACCCATAATCTCTTGATAAGCACCCACCAGAAACATTCCTAGATAATAGGGTTCTGGAGAATGTTTCCCGTTTTTGTACTCCAACGGATGCAATTCTAAAACTGATTTTACGTCCCCGCGCAAATCGATAAACTGGGCAATTTTCCCGTCACTATCACAGGTTAAATCGGCGAGAATTCCTCTTTGGGTAGGTTCTCGATCGAGACGATGGATCGGCATAATCGGAAATAGTTGATCGATCGCCCAACTATCGGGAACTGACTGAAAAACCGAGAGATTGGCATAATAAATTGAGGCCATAATTTGCTCTAAGTCTTCCAAGTCATCGGGAACATAATCCTGTTGTCGGGCCACTTGCAGAATTTTGTGACAACAAGCCCAGTACAATTGTTCGGCTCTAGACCGTTCTTTGAGACTGAGATAACCGAAATTAAACAGACTAATCGCCTCCTCTTTGAACTGTCCCGCATCGTGATAAGCTTCCTGATAATTGCGCTCATCGATACCCGTGTAGGTTTCCCAGAGATTACGGAGGATGAGGTGTTCTTTCCCATTGCAGGGATCGGGAGGGTTTTGGGGAACCTCACTACTTCCCAAGATATCAAAGACTAACACCGATTGATGAGAAGCGATCGCCCGTCCACTTTCACTGATGAGAATTGGGGGTGAAATCTGGGCATCTTCACAAGCTTCCTTGACCTCGGCCACGATATCATTGGCATAATTCTGCATATTGTAGTTTTTCGAGGCATAGAAGTTAGTTTTTGAGCCATCGTAATCGACCCCTAAACCACCCCCCACATCGAGATAGGTCATATTTGCCCCTAATTTCGCTAATTCCACATAAATCTGACTAGCTTCGCGAATGGCATCCTTAATGACGCTAATAGCGGAGATTTGCGACCCGATATGATAGTGCAGCAGTTGCAGACAATCTAACATCCCCGCTTGTTCTAATTCCGTCACTACTGTTAAGATTTCCGGGACAGTTAAACCGAATTTGGCCCGGTCTCCCGTGGAACATCCCCAACGACCCACCCCTTTTGTCCCCAGTTTCGCACGCACTCCCAAATGAGGGGCAATTCCTAACTGACGACTGACGCGCAGGGTTAAATATAATTCTTCCAATTGTTCGATGACAATCAAAGGCCGATGACCGAGACGAGTGGTCAACAGGGCAGTTTCCAGGTATTCTTTGTCCTTATAGCCGTTACAAATTAGCAATGGTTGTGTTTTGTCATTTTTACCGTTTAAGGCAGGTTCTAGGGTAGCTAAAGCAATCATTAGCTCAGGTTTTGAACCAGCCTCCAGCCCAAATTGATAGGGTTTACCAAAACGCACTAAAGACTCGACGATGTGACGGTGTTGATTGCACTTGATCGGATAGACACCGCGATAGACGTTGGGATAATTATAACGGGCGATCGCTCGGTTAAAACAGGCATTCAGGCGCTCGATCCGATCCTCGAGGATGTCACTAAACCGAATTAACAGGGGTAAACCGATATTCCGCCGCTTAATCGCCGAAACTAACTCGTATAAGTCCAAAGAACCGCCCCTTTCTCCCTGGGGCGAAACGGTAATGTTTCCCGCGGCATTGATCGAGAAATAGGGTTCTCCCCAGCCTTGGATGCGATAGAGATTTTCGCTATCTTCGATCGACCAATGTTTAACGGGGGCAACTTTTTCGAGGTTGTTACCGTCAGAAGGGGTCAGATCGACTGGAGATAATTGCTTTTCTTGTTTCTTAAGTTGAGTTTTACCCGCCATTGTCTATCGATCGCTCCGTGTGAGACTCCGATCTTCTATCTTAAGTCAGACTTCCCGTCCGCGACCAAGATTCCGATCGTGATAGAATCTATTAGCCCTCAGGAGGCAGGAGTCAGGAGTTAGGAGGCAGAAGGCAGAAGGCAGGAGGCAGAAGGCAGAAGGCAGGAGATTATTTTTATTTATTCTCCCCCCGCAACGCGCACGAAGTGGTCTCCCCATCCCCCCATCACCCCCCGCAACGCGCACGAAGTGGTCCCCCCATCACCCCATCACCCCATCACCCCCCGCAACGCGCACGCAGTGACCACCCC
>VYKQ01000286.1_pt1 | contig 20758 bp, 26 predicted proteins | sample 5114541 | NCBI WGS metagenome assembly VYKQ01 (sample SAMN12291801, study PRJNA351875) | freshwater metagenome | isolation source: freshwater lake | place: USA: Michigan, Baseline Lake | collected 2013-08-09
GGTTGGGGGTTGGGGGTTGGGGGTTGGGGTGTGGGGTGTGGGGTGTGGGGTTTTAGCGATTTTCAGGTGGTCAATTACCTAATTTTCAGGGAAAAAGTCCCGGAATTTTCCCCCCAATCACTCCAATCGCTGGCACTTTTTGATTGACAAAAAGTCTAAAAGTCTTATCGAACAATGTTTTTAGATTTATCCAGCAAACCCTAATTAGGGAGCGGTAAACAGTAAACAGTAATCAGTGAACCGAAAACTCACATCTGATAACTGATCACTGAGCACCGATAAGGCTGATATTTGGGGGAATTGTCTAGAAATCATGACAAAATTTTTTAATGGTAGAGCAGGCAAGAGATAAGATAATCTATGTATAGAATTTAACAAAAAATCTGGTTAACGGACATTGATCAAGTCGATAGCACAGTGTCAAACGAGTTCTTTTCCCGCTCAGGTATGGCAATTAGATCACGGCTTAACCGTAATTCATCAGTATTTACCCGTGACTCCTGTGGTGGTGGTGGATGTGTGGGTGAAAGCAGGTGCGATCGCTGAACCCGATCCATGGTTAGGTATGGCCCATTTTCTCGAACACATGATCTTTAAGGGGACGAAAAAACTTCCCCCCGGACTCTTTGACTATTTAATCGAAAATTGTGGCGGAATGACCAACGCTGCCACCAGTCACGATTACGCACACTTCTATCTCACCACCAGTGTTGACCAAATTGAACATACCTTACCCCATCTGGCAGAAATTCTCCTCCATGCTGAGATTGACGACGAGGAATTCTATCGGGAAAAAGATGTAGTTTTAGAAGAATTACGGGCCTGTTATGATGATCCCGATTGGATTGCCTACCAAACCCTCTGCGGAAGTATCTATCAAAACCATCCCTACGGACGCTCTATTCTAGGCGATCAACCCTGTTTAGAGCAATTAACCCCCAATCAAATGCGCTGTTTCCATCGCACCTATTATCAACCGGAAAATATGTGTGTGGCGATTATCGGGGGAATTGAACCCCAACCAGCTTTAGAAATTATCCGGCAATCTTTTCGGGAATTTCCCGTCCCCTCGGAATCTCCTGCGAATCTAGTGGCTGCCGAACCCCCCCTGATCGAAATTCGTCGTTCCCAAGTATATTTACCCCACCTAGAACATTCTCGTCTCTTGATGGGATGGATGGGACCAGGATGCGATCGCCTAGAAGATGCCTTTGGATTAGACTTGATTTCTGTAATTCTTGCTGGGGGACGCTGTTCGCGGTTAGTGCGACAGCTGCGGGAAGAAGCGCAAATCGTCCTCGATATTAACAGTAATTTTTCCCTGCAACGAGATTCCAGTCTCTTTACCATCGGTGCTTGCCTATCTAGCTCACAAATCGGGACAATTGAAGCTATTATCTGTGAACATCTTCAACATCTACACGATCATCCCGTCACCCCCGAAGAATTACACCGCACTCAACAGTTATTAGCTAACGATTATATTTTCTCCACAGAAACCCCGGGCCAATTAGCGGGACTCTATGGATATTATCAAACCCTGAGAGCTGCCGACCTAGCAACGATCTATCCCCAAGTTATCCAAAGTTTGCAACCGTCAGATCTCCAGCGTCTGGCTCGTCAGTATCTCTCCCCAGAGCGATATGCTATTACAATAATGCAACCCTGTGAATAAACGATGTCCGCTTCTCCCATTCACCGCTTAATCTTAGAAAATGGCATCACCCTTTTAGTGATGGAAAATACGGCCGTGGAGTTGGTTGCTGGGAGGATTTTCCTCAAAAATGCGGGTACTCGTTGGGAAAAAACCGAAAAAGCGGGTTTGTTTCGTCTGTTAGCAGTGCTGCTCACCAAAGGTACAGAAAAGTTATCTTCCCTAGAAATTGCCGATCGCGTTGAGTCCACGGGGGCCAGTTTAAGCGCGGACACGGGGACCGATTATTTTGTGGTTAGTTTAAAGACTGTTACCAAGGATTTTTTAGATATATTGCGTCTAGCGGCGGAAATTATTCGTTTTCCCAGTTTTCCCCCTCCAGAAATCGAATTAGAGAAAAATATCACCCGTCAAAGCATTCGCTCTCAATTGGAACAGCCTTTTAATGTCGCTTTTAATCAATTACGCGCAGCTATGTACCCCGATCATCCCTATGGTATGTCTTTATTGGGTACGGAGGCAACGGTTTCTCAATTGCAACGGGAGGATATGCAGGCCTATCATAGTCGCTTTTTCCGTCCCGATAACTTGGTGATTAGTCTTTCTGGCCGTATTACCCTAGAGCAAGCAGTAAAAGCAGTGACGGAAATTTTTGGCAGTTGGTCAATTCCCGATCTTCCTTTATCTAGTTTACCCCCGGCCGCTTTTGATTTTCAGCCTACCTGTTTAACTACCGTCCAAGCTAGTCAACAGGCGATCGTTATGTTAGGATACCCCGGGTCTTCTGTACAAGAGGATGATTATCCCGTTTTAAAATTATTGAGTACCTATCTGGGGAATGGGTTATCTAGTCGTTTATTCGTGGAATTGCGAGAAAAACGGGGATTAGCCTACGATGTTTCTGCTTTTTATCCCACCCGTCTCGATTCTTCCCAATTTGTCATTTATATGGGAACTGCACCCCAAAATACAGCGATCGCCGTGTCGGGATTGCGTCAGGAAGCAGAAAGGTTATATAAAGTAACTTTGAGTGAGGAGGAGTTACAGTCAGCTAAAAATAAGTTATTGGGTCAATATGCTCTCGGTAAACAAACTAACGCCGAAATCGCTCAGTTATACGGTTGGTATGAAAGCCTAGGTTTGGGGATTGAATTTGATCGCACTTTCCTGGATTCTATTAATCAGATTACTCCCGAACAAGCGCGATCGGTAGCCAGTCAATATTTTCAAAATCCTTACATTTCTTTAGTCGGTCCAGAAAATGCGATCGCTGAAATTCTCTAGTGAGATCAAAAAGCAGCAACAAGAAAGTATTGCTGCTGCTATTTTCGATTAACTCCCCGGGTGGGATTCGAACCTACGACCAATCGGTTAACAGCCGACCGCTCTACCACTGAGCTACCGAGGAAAGTTACTCACAATTAATAATTATAATCATAAGTCCCTCAATAATGCAAGTGCTTTCTGGATTTTTTCTAAAAAAATTTCCGGTGCCAGTAGCGGTAGGCGGAGAATCAACTATTGTGGAGATAAGGACACCATTAAGTCTAGTCTATGCTTGCCCATGACCGCCGTCCCGTCTCCCTATGTCTGCTCTCGACAGATCTACCCATCCTCTCCACTTTAGAGACTGCCGCTACCCTCTACCAAAAGGATCGCCACCGGTTTCATCTTCTCCTCAATCAACCACCGATGGCTCTCGCAGAAATAGAGACACTTACACCCGAAAATAAGCAAAATAAATTAATTTGGCTAGAAATTTCGGCCAATCGGGTAATTATGACCATGCAGGGCCAGGGAAGATTCTCCTATCGTCATTTTTGGGAGCAAGGGGTTTTTGGTGTTAGTCGCTACTGGTTAAATGCCGAAAGTCCTCAACCGGGTGACGCTTTTCGTGTCCGCAACTATACCCGTAGTCTCCAATTAGAGGGGAATAATCTCCCCGAATATTTGCGTCTAGAGTACGAATTATGGTCAGATAAGCTGATTTTAGGTCATTATGTCCTTCATTTGCAAGTACACCAATAAATCGGGTTGGCTGAATAGAGCTAAAAACTTTGTGGGATAAGACTTTTAGGCTTTTTGTCCTCAAAAAGTGCCAGCCACGAAAGCGATCGGGTGGCAAAATTTAGGCACTTTTTCCCCGAAAATTAGTTAATTGTCGGGTGGATTCAAGAAATTAGTCCTACACTAAACTAAAAGCCGTATAAATAGACCGTTAGACAGAAATCGATAAATACACTATTGTCGTATCAATTATGAAATCATTTCTCATCACAGTAGCTGGCATTGTCCTTAGTGCGATCGCTCTCGCCGTAGGGTGCGTTCCCTAATGCAAGTCCTGCTACTCCAGAGATCGCTTGTGGGGAACGCACCATGCACATTGATTGCAGCTGTCAGTGGGATGCCGAAGAACGTAGTGCGATCGCCGTTATCTTCTTGATTAAACTTGAAAACTGCCATTGCTTGGGATAGGAACGCCAAGGGCGATCGCTTTTTGGGAATGAGGAGTGCGATCGCTTTTTGGAAATGAAGAGGGGCGATCTCTCTTTGTGAGTTGGAAAGTTGTCATTGATCCGCGATCGCGGATGTCATTATTGCTCAAGCAGAGTAAAATAAAAGTCTGTATTGAAAAAGGGGAAAGTAACAATGCCGCCAACAATGCAATTTAGTCAAATCTTAGAAATGATTGACTATCTCTCTTTTGATGAACAAGATGACTTGATCAATATTGTTAAACATCGGCAAATCGAAAAAAGACGAGAACAAATTGCTCAAAATATTTCTCAAGCTCGACAAGACTATCAAAATGGTAATGTTTTTCGAGGAGATGTTGATTCCATTATTGCCGAACTAAACAATGATTAACTTGGTTTTTAGCCAATCATTTAAACGCGCTTTCAAAACAAGGATTAAACGACAACCTGACTTAAAATCAAAAATAGAAGCCAAATTGAGACTACTCGCTGACGATCCCTATAATCCAATATTACGCACCCATAAACTAAAGGGGAAATTGTCAGGTGTTTGGGCTTTTTCTGTTGAATATGATTGTCGAATTATTTTCAATTTTGAATCAAACCCTGAAACCCAAGAAGAAGAGATCAACCTAATTGATATTGGAACTCACGATGAGGTTTATTGAATATGATTTTTTATTATGTTAGCAAGGTTCCAGAGTTGGCGATCGCTTTTTGGGGATGAGGAGTGCGATGCCGAAGGCACTGCGTAGCAGATCGCTGATCTTGTAGAAACCCAACATTACTTTTTCCCAGATTACGACCCAATATCTGAGTTATAATCAATAATATCCACTCTACACCTTAATCAAATAATTTAACTTATGTCTGCTACAATTCGTGAAGAACTTCACCAACAGATTGACCGATTACCTGATGACATTGTTGAAAAAATTGCCAACTTTACCCGATTAATTTCCCCTGAGCCAAACAACATTTCAGAATATACTAACTGGCAAGATGAAGACTGGCAAAAATTTTCATTAGAGCAATTTTTCAAAGAAGGAGATGAAATTGAATATTCCCTAGCAGATGCTCAAGAAATTTATCAACCATGAAACCAGGTGATATTGTTCTAATTCGTTTTCCTCAAGCAGACTTGAAATCGGGAAAACTGCGTCTAGCTTTAATTATTGCTATTTCACCAAGTCGCCATCGTGATTTATTACTTGCTTTAATTTCTTCTCGTCTCCATCAAGCTACTCTAGGATTTGACGAAATTATTAATACCTCAGATTCTGACTATATTACTACTGGACTTAAAGTAGCTTCTTTAATTCGGCTAGGACGATTAACAAGTGTCGAATCATCTGTAATCAATGCACGTTTAGGAAATATCTCACCAGAAAGACTAATACGTATTAAAAATCTTTTAATCAATTGGCTAAGAAAATAAAATTAGTGCTGTAGGGTGCGTTCCCTAATGCAAGTTCTGCTACTCCAGCGATCAATTTTGGGGAACGCACCATGCACATTGATTGAAACTGTGAAGTTAGAAGCATGAAAACCAACCTACGTTCATGTTACGTTACCGCTAACCCGTCCTAGAAATAATTGTGCCTCCCTACTTATCAAAAAAATGCTTGATATTATGCTTGAAATTTCTAAAACCTCTCTTCAAGTATTAGGCAGTGAAATATTTAATCAGATAACCAAAAGTAAATAACTAAAAACAAAATATTTATTAAATCAAAAAAGATTGAAAATGGCAAGAAATGCAACAAATAAAATATTGCAAAATGCTAAAAAATCAAAAAGTGACGAGTTTTATACACAACTTTCAGATATAGAAAGTGAGTTGCCACATTATAAAAGTCATTTTGAAAATAAAGTAGTTTATTGCAATTGCGATGACCCCCGAATTAGTAACTTTTTTAAGTATTTTGCCGCAAACTTCAAACAATTAGGTCTAAAAAAAATAATAACATCTTGTTATCGAGAACAAGGGAGAGATTTATTTAATAGAGAAGAAGATGAAAAGGGTTTTTTCTTTGAATATACAGGTACAGAGAGAGAAAAAAATAAACCTAGTTCAACTGACATTGTTTACTTTAATGGGGATGGAGATTTTCGTAGTTTTGAAAGTATTGAACTATTAAAAAAGTCCGATATTGTTGTTACTAATCCCCCATTTTCATTATTCAGAGAATATGTAGCTCAATTAGTTAAATACGACAAAAAGTTTTTGATAATTGGCAATATTAATGCAATAACCTATAAAGAAATTTTCAAACTAATTAAAGAAAACAAAGCATGGTTAGGAATAAATCTTGGTAGAGGTGTTTCTGGTTTCATTGTTCCCGAACAATATGAACTTTATGGAACAGAGGCTCGTATTGACAATTCTGGAAATAGAATAGTTTCTCCAAATAATTGTTTATGGTTAACAAACTTAGACACATCAAAACGACACCAAGATATAGCTCTCACAAAAAGATATTTTGGCAATGAAGCTGAATATCCAAAATATGACAATTATGATGGAATTAATGTAGATAAAACCCAAGACATTCCCTTAGACTTCAAGGGGGTTATGGGTGTACCAATAACATTTTTACATAAATTCAATCCCGACCAATTTGAAATAATTAAATTCAGGAAAGGGAATGATGATAAAGATTTATCAGTAAATGGGAAATGTCCGTATTTTAGAATACTAATCAAGAATAAACGAATACAAACTGAATATATTGATTTAACAGGGTAAGCGCATCTTAACAATCCTTGACAAAATGAACTTTATGTGAGTTGCCTACCCACGATTCAGGCATATTTGAGGAGAATTTGCCATCTCAATTGTTAAGCAAAAATCGACTGAATGGGTCGATACTATTCCGATTGACTGGTATCACTTGAAATGCCCACGCCTATCACAAAATTGGCCAATTGTCAATAGCGGTTGAGATGCTCTCACCCTGCACCCTGCTCACCCTGGGGAGCATCTCATTTATGCAAGTGAGTAATTATACTTATCCATAAAACTGGTTTCTAGCAAGGCTTTCAAAATAGCTTGACATAAAAACCTGATTTAGGGGTTACAAAGGTGAGATGACATTGACGGCTAAAATAACTTTTAATTAATCGCCAACGAGTTGAAAAATCTGCATCTGTTTCAGGCAATGTCCAAAGAGCATGAATGTGATCTGGTAAAATGACAATAGCATCAATCTTAAAATGATGTTGTCGCATGACATATTTAAAAGCATTTCGTAGTAAATCCACATTTTCAGGTTCACACAAAATTTTGTGGCGATTGTATGTCACCACTGTAAAAAAATAAGTTGCTCCTGGTGTTTTTGCCCTACGATATTGCATCAAGTTAGAATAACATTTATTGGACTGATGTTTACTCAACTGGCATTGGGTTGAGGCACGAAACCCAACCTACCAAACTGTAACCTTTATTCTGTATGCTTTTTAGCGAATAAGGTAAGCATAACATTGCTGAGAGGGCGATCGCTGATTGGCTCGCTCAAACCCTAATCAATTCGTTAACCTCAAAATGGTCTTTTTGTACTAATAAATATTCGAGTAGAACGCTCAATGCGTTTGCTAGAGTCCATTTGAGACAATTTATCAAATTTTCGGTTTGAGAAATGAGCGCACCGTGAGTTCAATGATTTTAGCTGATGTTATTGGTGATTTGGCCATGCCCACAAGGGATCGCCTTAATCATCCCTAACCCATCCTACGCCATCAGCGATCGCATTACCACTTCATAAAGGGTGGTGGACTGAAGGGATGTTTTGCAAACCACTCGCGTGCGCCTTTTATGAGAAAGCGGTGAAATCCCTTATTTGGAATGGCCTTTTTGACCTCGCTCACATAGGCGGGAGGAATGCCGAACTTAAAGAAACCAAGGGAGAAATCAACTAAATCGCCCCTTCTGAAGAGTTCCACCAGCGGATAGCGGTCTGTCTTGTAGGTGCGAACCTTGTGGTGCATCTCGACCATTAGTCCAATTTCCTCAGACCATTCCTGTTGCCCGGTTTCGGATAAGTACCTCTTTACTTCAGACACCGAAGGTGGGATGTAGTCCACGGTATGAGCCGACCAAAGACCTAGATCGTGAAAGCAGGCGGCGATCGCCAACTTGGTCTTTTCTTCTTCGGTGCAGGAATGGAGGGCCAAACAGAAATTGAACATTCGATAGACATGACCCCTGTAACCCAAGTAGTCATCACCGATTCGGTCTTTCCATGCAGCGAGAATTTCTTCTATGAGATCGTTCTTGGTCTCTATGTCCATGGACGCTCCTAGTTCGTAGATTATCTATTTATTGGCATTGTAACCCATTGGAAAAAGCTCCGAATAGATCAAGCCAAAGTCAGGTGCGTTACTTAACGGGCCTTTTTGCTTTTAATCATGATGAATTTGTAATTATTATGCGTTACGCTAACACATCCTACCGTGCTACTATTCTGGTCAGTTATTCTTTACAGCAATCAGACGCGATCGCAGATTCAGACGGATCAACAGTTTCCTAGTGTCGGTAGTCAGACTAAAGGGCTTTTGGTTAATGCCGATGGTTCTGTGGATATCTATTTCGGGCCGAAACCGCCTGCTGGCAAGGAGAATAATTGGGTACAAACAAATCCGGGCACGGGTTGGAATACGATTCTTCGGCTTTATGGCCCGCTTGAGCCTTGGTTTGACAAGACTTGGCGACCAGGGGAGATCGAGTTATTGAAATAGTCCTAGAATATTTCTTGATCGCTGATCTGTAGGTTGGATTGAGGTGATAAAATCAAACATTACCTTTTTCCTCGCTAATAAAATCGGCGATCGCGCTTCATAAGAGAAAGTGATCGCAGTAACTCGACAATTAGTCAAAAACACAGTCTTTTCATAAAACTTTTTAGTAACTTGGAGTTCCTTCATGCCAAACGAAGAAAACAAAAAGAAAGATATTTGGGATAAAATCACTGCTATCACTCCCTTGCTAATAGGTCTTTTAATCACAGGAATTGGAGCGATTTTTACTAACATCTACAATTTTAGACAGTTACAACTAAATGAAATCGCTATCCTAGATAAATTTCGTCCTTTACTCATATCCAAAAATCCGCAAGAGCGCGAATTCGCTTATTCAACTTTTGTTGCGGTAGGACAAGAGCGACTTGCAATTAGATTAATCTCTAGCACCCAAGATCAAAGCGGTCGAAGAGCACTCGAAGAGATTAAAGCACAGGGTTCATCTGATACGAGTCAAAAAGCAGCCCAGGTATTGCAAACACTAAGCAATGAGGAAAAAAATAGCCTTATAAATTTAACATCTAATATCTATTCTAAAAATCAAATTACTCGTAGGAATGCAACCGATATTCTTGCTTCCGCACAATGGAGAAATAATGATTCTTATCTGGTAAAAGAATTAATTAATAATTACAATAAAGACCAAAATAATTATTTTGGAATTACTAATACACTGTTTTTGCTTGCAAAAGTCAATAACGAAACTTTTAAAAATAATCTAAACGATATTAAAAAGATAGTAGAAAGTGGCGATAAAATTCTTTCTCCAAAGGATAAGAAAGACTATCTTGTACCTATTAAAAATAGAATCTCGTCAATAAATAGCCTCTGACACAATCATCATAACAAATTTAAGTGCGATCGCCTTTATCTTGTTGATTAAACTTTAAAAATGCGATCGTTTTGGCTTTTGAAAGTGCGATCTCCTTACATAAACTCAAAATTTAAAACGCGATCGCTTTGGCTTTTGAAAGTGCGATCATTTTTGGGAGTGCGCTCGTTTTGGGAGAGTGCGATCGCCGATCTTGTAGGGTGCGTTAATGAAATGTAACGCACCAAATTGATTGTTATTCACCGTAATTATCTGATTTTGCTTTAGTATGGAAACATCTTATCAGAGGTAAATAGTTATGCAAAGTATGAGAGTGCGATCGCTAATTGGTAAAAATGGACTTTTACAAATTCAATTGCCCGAAAAAACATTTATCAGACATCCACAGCCAGAACAAGCAGAAAGAGAGCCATTTTGATGATTTATCTACTAGATACTAATGCCTGTATTATTTATCTCAAGGGCAAAAACTTTCATTTAAAACAAAAGCTGGATAATATCCCACTTTCAGAAATAGCTGTTTGTTCAGTTGTGAAGGGTGAATTGTTTTATGGATCAATTCGTAGTGCCAACCCAGAGCGTAATCTGACGTTACAGCGAGGATTTTTGAGTCAATTTGTGTCTTGGCCATTTGATGACCAGTCTGCTATAATTTTCGGAGGAATTCGCGCCCAACTTGCTGCTAACGGAACACCTATTGGGGCTTACGATTTACAAATTGCTGCTATTGCTTTAGCGAATAATTTGATCTTAGTTACACATAATACTAAAGAATTTTCACGCATTCCACAACTACAATTGGAAGACTGGGAAATAGAGTAATTGATTTCAAAAATTAAACTTTAAAACCCCGATCTCTGTAGCTTTTGAAATTGCGATTGTTTTGGCTTGTGAAAGTGCGATCGCCGTCATCTTGTTGACGAAACTTTAAAACCGCGATCTCTTTGGCTTTTGAAAGTGCGATCGCTGTGGCTAAACCAGTGCGATCGCCGATCTTGTAGGTTGGGTTGACGAATGTTAACCAACATTTCTACACAAACAATATCCCCTCTCCAAAACGAATTAACACCATTGTCATTTGATTTGTTGGGTTGCGTTCCTTAACCCAACCTACCGAATTTTTGAAAAATTTGAGCTGAGCTTGTAGTGCGATCACCTCTGTGTAGCGAGAGCCGATCTTGTAGGGTGCGTTACTTAACGCGCCTTTTTTCTTTTAATCATGATGAATTTTTAATTATTATGCGTTACGTTACGCTAACACATCCTACCGTGCTACCGTGCGATCGCCGTCATTTTGTTGATTAAACTTTGAAAGTGCGATCGTTTTGGCTTTTGAAAGGTTGATTAAGATTTAAAAACGCGATCATGTATAATCCAAAATATTATTAACTAGATATAAAATCTCGATAAAATGGAGATAGAATGGGACAATAATAAAGCTGCTTCAAACTTGATCAAGCATAAGATTGATTTTGAAGATGCAAAAAATATTTTTCTAGACCCCAACCGTCTGGAAAGAGAAGATAAACGTGATTATGATGAAGCTAGAATCCAAGTAATCGGTATAGTTAATCAAGTAGTTTTATTTGTCGTCTATACCAAAAGAAACGGCAGATATCGTATTATTTCAGCAAGGAGAGCCAATAAGAATGAACGACGACAATATTACCAGAGTTAAACTTGATCCCAAAAATGTTAGTCATGGCAAGACAGATTGGGAAAAAGTTGAAGCAATGACGGAGGAGGACATTAATAAAGCCGCCGAAGCAGATTCGGACTGTCTCCCCCTATCTCAAAAAGAATTAAATGAGTTTCGCCGTATATCAATACAAGTACCTATCTTGTAGTGCGATCGCCGTCTTGTTGTTGATTAAACTTTAAAAACGCATCGCTGGCTCTTCTGGTTTCTGTGTGGAAACGAGGTCTATACTGATAGTTTTTTCCACAAAATAGTCCTAAAAGTGTTGCCTAGTAAGCATTTCACGATTCCATAAGCAAAAATTATCTCATGAAACCCAACAAATCGTTTACAATAACCGTTAGATAGATTCATTCTATAAGGAGCAATAATAAGATGTTAGTTCGTTATGCTTTAAGTGATTATATCCATGAAGCGATCGCTATATCAGAAATTGAACAACTAGAAGATGGCACTTATGTAGGTAAAGTTCCGAACTGTCAAGGAGTAATTGCTTTTGGTGACACCTTATCCGAATGCCAAACACAGTTACGCTCCACTTTAGAAGATTGGATTTTAGTGGGATTAAAACTAGGTCATATTTTACCTGTAATTGCTGGAATTGATCTTAATCGGGAGTGCTAAAATGTGAGTCGTTTAAATCCATGTAAAAGAAGAGATTTTATCAAAAAACTAAGAAAATTAGGTTTTGAACAACCAAGATCAGGTACAAGACATCAATTTATGATTTATCAACAATATCGTCTGACGATACCCTCTAATTCTGAATATTCTGTGCCTCAATTGAAAATGATGATCAAGGAAGTTGAAAATATTATGTCTCGTGAAATAACGATTGATGAATGGAATGAACTTTAAAGTGCGATCGCTGATCTTGTAGGGTGCGTTAATGAAATGTAACGCACCAAATTAATTGTTATTCACCGTAATCATCTGATTTTTGGGATGTTTATTAATGCAATCGCCAAAAAGGGATTTTTTTAAATTTTTCTATCATCATTTTTAACACGCCTATTTTACAATTGATATCATCTTTTAAATTAACAAAACAAAGGAGTTATAACTATAGTTACATCAGAGCAAAAAACAAGATGTTATGTCCTGTGTTGTTGGTTTACTAGACTTTATTTACCTATTGACATTGTTCGTCTAGATGAGCGCACGGGAAATATTTTTTTCCTTGCAGGAGAGGAAAACATCATTGAAATCTATCCAAACGGAAATTGGAGGTACATTGCATGAGTCAAACCAAATTTCAAGAAATGAGTCAAAAAGAACTGCTAGATTATACGCTTTCTCACAGAGATGATCAAGAAGCCTTCTATGCTTATATAGACAGATTACATCAAGAAGGAAATTGGATTGAAATGCCTTCAGTAGATTCGGTTGAAGATTTAGAAAAATATCCTGAGTTTACAGCACGTTTTCGCAAAACCTCTCAACCTTGATTATCCGTCATGAGTGCGATCACTGTCATTTTGTTAATTAAAATTTAAAAGTGCGATCGTTTGGCTTTTGAAAGTGCGTTCATTTTTATCTTATTGATTAAACCTTAAAACTGCGATCCTTTGGCTTTTAAAAGTGCGATCTCTTTGACTGTTGAAGGTGCGATCATTTTGGGAGAGTCAATTTTTTAGGAATCGCGATCGCCTGTGTCATTATCAAAGTCCTATAGAAATGAGATAGGATCAAGACATCCCTATACACTATCAACAATTTATGAAATCCATTAAAATCATTGTGGAAAAACATTCTGATGGTTATATTGCCTATCCATTGGGAATTCAAGGCGTAGTAGTCGGTGAAGGTGATACCTATGAAGATGCTCTTAATGACGTGCGATCGGCGATCGCTTTTCATGTTGAAACCTTTGGGGAATCAGTTCTCGAAAGCGACTCATCTGTATTAGAAGCCTTTGTTGTAGAGGCAATGGTCTAATGGCAAAATTTCCCGTTGATGCTCCCAAAGCCAAAGTGATTAAAGTTCTTGAAAAATTTGGTTTTTCAATTGTTATAGAAAAAGAGCATATTTCTATGATTAGAAAAAATTCAGATGGAACAACAACACCTTTAACTTTACCGAATCACAAGCAAATTAAAAGCTCTACATTAAGAAGTATTTGCACTCAAGCGGGTATCTCACGAGATGATTTTATTGCTTCCTATGAAAAAACTTAAGGCAAAATCCTTTAAATGTGATTATTTTGGCCTTTGAAAGAGCGATCATCGCTTCACAGTTTGGGTTGACGAAAGTGCGATCGCTGCACTGTCATCTTGTTGATTAAACGTTAAAAACCGCGATCTCTTTGGCTTTTGAAAGTGCGATCGCCATCATCTTGTGGATTAAGCTTGAAAACTGCGATCGCTTGGGCTTTTGAGTGCGATCGCTGTGGCTAAACCAGTTAGTATTATGATAGAAACCTTTAATACTGCGAAAATTGACGAAGATCGTCTGTTAGAGCTTAGTTAAAGTACATTAAAATCTCCTAGATTGACAAAAAAGATTTAGTTGAATTTTTGATTCTGATTTTGCTTTAGTATGGAAACATCTTATCAGAGGTAAATAGTTATGCAAAGTATGAGAGTGCGATCGCTAATTGGTAAAAATGGACTTTTACAAATTCAATTGCCCGAAATTATTCTTGTTTATGAATCAGCATCACCAACAAAAACAACAACAAAATTGAGTGATTTTTATGGTTGTATTCAAGATGAAACATTTATCAGACATCCACAGCCAGAACAAGCAGAAAGAGAGCCATTTTGATGATTTATCTACTAGATACTAATGCCTGTATTATTTATCTCAAGGGCAAAAGCTTTTTGCTGCTATTGCTTTAGCGAATAATTTGATCTTAGTTACACATAATACTAAAGAATTTTCACGCATTCCACAACTACAATTGGAAGACTGGGAAATAGAGTAATTTATTTCAAAAATTAAACTTTAAAACCCCGATCTCTGTAGCTTTTGAAATTGCGATTGTTTTGGCTTGTGAAAGTGCGATTGCCGCCATCTTGTTGATTAAACTTTAAAACCGTGATCGCTTTTATTGTCATCAGTGCGATCGCCGATCTTGTAGGTTGGGTTGAGGTGATGAAACCCAACATTGCCTTTTTGTCTTACCCTAATTTATTGGGTTTCACTTCGTTCAAACCGACCTACAGTGCGATTATTTGCTTTATAATTTTTACTAATCCCTTACAAAAAAATACTCCGAAATCCTCGTGAACTTTATTTTAAGTCCCCATGCCGAAGAAAAAATTATTCAACGCCAAATCTCTTGAAAAATATTGCAGGACATCCTCAATAATCCTGAGCAAATTTTAGAAGAAGATGGACTCAAAGTTTATCAAGGTACGTTTGTCGCCATTAACAATAAAACTTATCTTCTGAGAATTTACATTAATGACTTAGTTGAGCCTCAAAAAATTGTTACACTATATGTTACCAGTAAACTTAGAAAATATAGGCAGCTATCAAATGAAAGCTAAATATGATGCTGAGGTTGACGTTTTAACAATTACCTGGCATGACACACCCGTAGAAGAAAGTGAGGCAATCAGTCCGGGGGTTATTCTTGACTATGATCAAGCAGGTAATGTAATCGGGATTGAAATTCTTAATGCTTCTCGAAAAATCGAGAATTTTTCTCCGAATGTGCAGGTAGCTATTTCTTCTCGATAAAGGCGATCGCTATTGGCTGATAGTGCGATCGCTGATCGCGTAGGATGGGTTAACACAGCGTAACTCGTCACAAACATTGATGATCAAAGGCGATCGCTTTATAGATGGTAAAGAGGCGATCATTATTGGGAGAGCCAATCCTTCGGAGATAGCGATTTTTGTGATGACGAGAGGCGATCGCTTTTCTTGTCATCAGTTCTAACTCATGCTGATTTTGATATAATAGCCATAATTGTTTGACATCTTAAGAGAAAAAATCATGATTAGAGCGATTAAACAGAAAGGAATTGTTGGCAGAGAAGGAAAAATAGAGCTTTATTCTGCGGAACTAGAAGAAGGAACAGATGTGGATATTATTATTTTAGTATCTGATTCTGAACCCGATACAACTGAATATCTTCTTTCAACAGAAGCCAATCAGCGTGAATTATCCGAAGCTATTGACAGAATAGAAAAGAAAGAAAACTTAGTGACAATTACTGTAAAAGAATGGCGTGAAAAATATAGTATTTGATCCGAAAGCTTTTAAACAATTCAATGAATGGGCGATAGAAGACAAAAAACTCTATAAAAAAATCGTTGATTTAATTGACGACATATTGCGTCATCCCTTCTCTGGAATCGGTAAACCTGAACCCTTAAAACATCAACTCAAGGGTTATTGGTCAAGACGCATTAATGATGAACATCGCTTAGTTTATAAAATTACAGAAACAGAAATTATTATTATCAGTTGTAAATTTCATTATGACTAGGCTCAATGTAATCGCTGTCATCTTGTTGATTAAACGTTAAAATTGCCATTGCTTGGGATAGGAACGCAGAGGGCGATCACTTTTTGGGGATAAGGAGGGGCGATCGTTTTTGGGAGGAGCAATTTTTTGGGCATGGCGATCGCTTTTGGGGCAGGGGTAAGAGCGATCGCATCTCTCCTAGGGTAGAACGCTGATGGCAAAGGATGGTCAGTCAGCCCTAGATAGTCAACAGCCTACCGGGAAAAGCTAGATTTTGTTACAAAATTTAGTATTACTTTGTGCTGTGTATAGAGAAGTTGCGAATTGTTAACCCTAGCTTTGCTAGGAACACAAAACATGATATTGTGACCCCAAGGCCGTGAAAAACGGCAAGGTTTTCAGTTTTTTTAAACATCAGGTCGCTACATTATACAGCTATTTTCGCTCAAAAAAAAACGATTTTCTAGGCATTTCTATGACTTATCTTGTTGAACATCCTTCTACAACCTTTTATTCCTATACCGATACGGGGGTCGATCCCCTGAAAACCGCTCACGGAGTTTATATCACGGTTCACGGACATTTTTACCAACCACCGCGAGAAAATCCCTATCTAGACAGAATTGAACGGCAACCGAGCGCCCATCCCTTCCATAATTGGAATGAACGCATCCATCACGAGTGTTATCGTGCCAATGCTTTTGCGCGCATTTACAATGACCGGGGGGAAGTGATCAAAATAGTTAATAACTACGAATATCTCAGCTTTAACATCGGGGCCACCCTAATGTCATGGATGCAATCCCATGATCCCGAAGTTTACCAACGCATCCTGACAGCGGATCAAAAAAGTTGTCAACGCTTAAACGGTCATGGTAACGCCATCGCCCAAGTCTATAATCATATCATTCTGCCCCTAGCCAACAAACAGGACAAATACACCCAAATTCGCTGGGGAAAAGCCGATTTTCAGCACCGTTTCGGTCGCGATCCCGAAGGAATGTGGTTAGCGGAAACAGCCATTGATTTAGCCACAGTGACAGCTTTAATCGATGAAGGGATTAAATTCACCATTTTAGCCCCTTCCCAGGCCCTGCGCTGTCGTCCTTTCCCTAGCGACCAAGATCCCCATCCCCAATGGCACGCGGTGGCTGGAGGTCAAATCGATCCCACCCGTCCCTATCGCTGTTACATCCCCGATGGTCGTTATCTGGATATTTTCTTCTACGATGGTCCAATTTCTCGCGATATGGGCTTTAATGATGTCCTAGCCAGCAGTGATTTTCTCGTCGGTCGTCTGGGACAGGCAATTAAAGGGGATCATCGTCCCTCCCAGTTAATCAGCGTCGCTACCGATGGGGAAACCTTCGGCCACCACAAACAGGGGACAGAGAAATGTCTTAGCTATGCTTTTACGGAATCTTTCCCTAAAAACGGCTGGACAGTCACCAATTTCGCCCATTATCTCAGTATTTGCCCCCCCACTTGGGAAGTGGAATTAAAACCCGTGACTGCGTGGAGTTGCGTCCATGGCGTAAATCGTTGGCAGGATGACTGTGGTTGCGGGGGAGGGGGAAATTACCAGCAAAAATGGCGTAAACCCCTGCGGGAGTCCCTAAATTGGCTCAGAGATGAGTTGATTAAGGTATATGAGATTCAAGGACAGGAATTTTTCCGCGATCCTTGGCAGACAAGGGATGACTACATTGCAGTTATTTTAGATCGATCCCCAGACGCAATCGAACATTTCCTCGCCCTGCATCAAAGTCGCAACCTGAGTAAAAGCGAGAAAATCGATGCTTTGCGTTTGTTAGAAATGCAAAGACAGGCTTTATTGATGTTTACCAGTTGTGGCTGGTTTTTTGAGGAAATTTCTCGACCTGAAGGTACGCAAATTTTGAGATATGCTGGCCGGGCCCTGGAATTAGCTGGAGAAGTGGCAGGAATTCAATTAGAAATGAATTTCCTCAGTCGTCTAGCTTTCGCCCCCAGTAACGTTAAGTTATATCAAGATGGGGCTGATGTCTATCGACAATTGGTCACTTCTGCGCGGGTCGATTTGGAACGGGTGGCGGCCCATTACGCTATTAGTTCCCTATTTACCAATTATCCCGGTCATCATCGGATTTATTGTTACAATACCCGTCAATTAGATTATCAAAAACAAGCGATCGGGTCTTTAACTTTAGCAGTGGGACAGGTGGAATTAACCTCAGAAATTACCCAAGAAAGTGAACATTTTGTCTTTGCTGTTCTACATTTAGGAGGTTGGGATTTTTACTGCTGCATTCAACCTTTTAACAGTCGGTTAATCTATACCAATCTTAAGGATCATCTCTTTGAATCTTTACAACAGGCCAGTGTCTCGACCATGATCGTAGAAATGGGGCGCGGATTGGGAGAAAACTTTTTTGCTTTACCCCATCTTTTTGCCGATGAAAGACACCGGATCATGCAGAAGGTGACAGCCGAAACTAAAAAACGTCTCGATCAATTATACACCCAAGTTTATCGGGATAATTACGGCATTTTAGCGGCTTTCCAACGGGATGAGCTGCCCGTACCTCAAGAGTTACAGGTAGCGGCCGATATTGCCATTTCTCACCGTTGTTTACAGGTGATTAATGCCCTAGAAAAAGATTTTGAGCAGCGGCAAGCAACGGAGAATAATCTCGATCAATTATTGGCTATTGCTAAGGAAGCCAATCATTTACACTGTCAATTAAACATTCCCGAAGCGCGTCAAACCTTAGAAAGTCTGCTCTGGCAATCTCTTGGGAAATTATTACACGATGGCGATCCTTTAACGGCGGAGGAAGATGCCCGCCTAATCACCCGTTTAATTGAAGTTAGCCAACAATTAAAGCTAGGATTATCCCTCGATCGCTCTCAGGAATTATACTATTATTACTTCCATGATCGTCTAGTTCCTAATTCTTTGCGGTCCAATTCAATAGATGCTGCCTGTCCCTGGCCGATGACGCAATTAAAATGGTTATTACTATTAGGACAGGTGTTAAAAGTTGATGTGAGTATTTGGCTGTAAAATCAGTCAAAGGGGGGAGCATCTCATTTATGCAAGTGAGTAATTATACTTATCCATAAAACTGGTTTCTAGCAAGGCTTTCAAAATAGCTTGACATAAAAACCTGATTTAGGGGTTACAAAGGTGAGGCGATGATTGCCCTGGAACTCAGGTTAACCCAGAGACTAAACCCTTAGATTTATAATGGACATAGTCTCTCATCGAAGATTTACATGACTATCACGCCGATTTATGCCGCCTCAGCCGGCACAGCAACCCAGTATCCCGATGCTTTTGGGCGTTTTGGACGCTACGGGGGCAAATACGTCCCGGAAACCCTGATGCCAGCCTTAAGTGAACTAGAAACGGCCTATAATCAGTATCAAGACGACCCCGATTTTCAAGAAGAATTAAATCAACTGCTCAAGGATTACGTCGGTAGACCTAGTCCCTTATATTTTGCCGAACGTCTCACCGCCCATTATGCCAAAGCTGACGGTACTGGGGCGCAAATTTACCTGAAACGGGAAGATTTAAACCATACTGGGGCCCACAAGATTAATAACGCCCTCGGTCAGGTTTTATTAGCCAAACGCATGGGTAAAAAGCGAATTATCGCCGAAACCGGGGCAGGACAGCACGGCGTGGCCACCGCTACGGTTTGCGCTCGTTTTGGTCTAGAATGCGTGATTTATATGGGAATTCACGACATGGAACGCCAGGAACTCAATGTTTTCCGCATGAGACTGCTTGGGGCGACGGTGCAACCCGTGGCCGCCGGGACAGGAACCCTGAAAGATGCCACCTCGGAAGCGATTCGCGACTGGGTAACTAATGTCGAAACCACTCACTACATCCTTGGTTCTGTGGCAGGTCCCCATCCCTATCCGATGATGGTGCGCGATTTTCACGCGGTTATCGGTCAAGAAACTCGTCAGCAAAGTCTGGAAAAATGGGGCGGTTTACCAGATATTCTCCTCGCTTGTGTGGGGGGTGGTTCTAATGCTATGGGTTTATTTCATGAGTTTGTTAAAGAAGCTTCCGTGCGTTTAATTGGTGTTGAGGCCGCCGGGGAAAGTATCGCTTCCGGAAAACACGCCGCCACCCTTACCCAAGGTCAACCGGGGGTTCTACATGGAGCAATGAGTTATTTATTACAAGATAGCGAAGGTCAAGTTATCGAGGCCCACTCAATTAGTGCCGGTTTAGATTATCCCGGAGTCGGGCCAGAACATAGCTTTTTAAAAGATAGTGGTCGCGCCGAATATTACAGTGTCACTGACCGGGAAGCATTAGAAGCTTTTCAAAGAGTTTCCCGTTTAGAAGGGATTATTCCGGCCCTAGAAACTGCCCACGCTTTAGCCTATTTAGAAACTCTTTGCCCGCAAGTAACTGGTAGTCCTCGCATTGTTATTAATTTCTCTGGACGGGGTGATAAAGATGTGCAATCGGTGGCTAAATATTTATCGATGAATGGTTAACCTTTAGCCTTTTCAGTGAGCAGTTATCAGATTTGAGTATTAAGTGATCCCCCCCTGCCCCTAGAAGGGGGGTGCTGACAATTTTTAACACCCACCTACTTATTAAATGGCGGTTTCTTGCTGTTTTTTCACTTTTGACCGATTACCACTGATAACTGCTTATACTAAATCCGTTGAGCATAGGCTACTTATAAGGACAGGCAAAAGGCACTCATGCAAAAGGGGTAATAAATAATCAGTTTTTAATAACCGGATTTAGTATTGTAAAGTTTCAATACAAATATAGTCATATATAGCCAGACATGGTAATATATAGACAGGAAACTATCAGACTAGGCAAAAAAAACAGGAATAAGTTATCGAACGGCTTGG
>VYKQ01000183.1_pt1 | contig 19317 bp, 15 predicted proteins | sample 5114541 | NCBI WGS metagenome assembly VYKQ01 (sample SAMN12291801, study PRJNA351875) | freshwater metagenome | isolation source: freshwater lake | place: USA: Michigan, Baseline Lake | collected 2013-08-09
AAATTACGAGATTTGGAAAGAAAATCCATTTCACCCCAGCCTAGAGTTCAAAGAGGTGAAACCAAGAGAAAAAATCTGGTCAGTCAGAGTCGGCATTGGATGGCGAGCATTAGGGATTAAGAAGTCAGATGAAGAAAAGATAGTTTGGTTCTGGGTTGGGTCGCACTCCGAGTATGACAAGATTCTAGGTAAGAATTAGGAGCGATCTAACCAATCACTGCACCGGACCGAGAGTTAGACTAATAATATTATTCAAGGTTGATGATAGCGGGTCAGTGCGATCGCCGATCAACTTGGTCTGGGTTGACGGCCAACGGTTGACCCGCTATCAGTTCTTCCAGCCTGTAAATTTAAAATAAGCAGTTGGTCATAGCAGATCATTTACCGGTAAAACATTAAGGAAGGTAAATTTTCTTTGTGGGGGGAGGGCAATGTCTAAGCTCTTAGCAACACTTCCAGATGGTAAGGTCTGTGATTTCATAGATCAGAAAATCCGTAACGATACGCCCGAAGAGTATGTTCGTCAAAACATCGAGCGTCGTTTAGTGCTGGAATTGGGCTATTTGCCAGAACAGATCGAGGTTGAGTATCCAATTAAGCAGGGTAGTAAGACTGTTCGAGTGGATCTGGCTATTTTCCGTGAGGGCGATCAACACAATCAGGAAAATATTTGGATCGTTATTGAGTGCAAAAAAGACTCAGTAACACCCTCAGCCAGTAAAGACGGGATTGAACAACTTCGATCTTATATGGCGGCTTGTGATAACTCTGAATGGGGGATGTGGACAAATGGTAGGAAAAAGACCGTCTTGCGCCGCATTAGGACAAAGGAAGGCATTGAGTATGAAGAGCCTAATGATATTCCTTCTAAGAATGGTAATGTTGAGGAAGTTGATCGCCCAACTCGTGATGCTTTAAAAAATGCAGTTGGTGATAATTTACTGTTTTCTTTTAAGATTTGCCACGATCATATTTATGTGACTGATGGGCTACAAAAACAACCTGCCTTTTTTGAGCTTTTAAAGGTTATTTTTTGCAAGATTCATGATGAACGCAATTTTCCTAATCCATTGGAATTTTATGCAACAGCAAAAGAGAAAAAGAGTAATGATGGGCGGTTAACTGTTTTTAATCGCATTAGCAAAATTTTTAGCGCAGTTAAGAAACAATATCCTGCTATTTTTGACGCAAATGATGAGATTAAACTTCAACCGCGTTCTTTAGCTTATATCATCGGTGAGCTTCAACGCTATAGCTTTTTGAGTACAAATATTGATGTTAAAGGAAAAGCCTATGAAGAACTGGTTGGCGCAAATTTAAGGGGCGATCGTGGTGAATTTTTCACACCTCGAAATGTGCAAAAAATGACTATTCGTATGCTGGAGCCGAAAGTCACTGATAAGATTCTCGATCAATCCTGTGGCACAGGTGGCTTTTTGGTAATTGCGATGAATGAAGTCATTAAAAAGTTAAAACTACAAGCAGGAGTAACTGAACAGTCAGATCCTTGGATGCAAAATGCACTGAATTCTAAAATTCAAGAAACAGCTAAAGCTAATTTCTTTGGGATTGATATTAATCCAGATCTTGTAAAGGCTACCAAGATGAATATGGTGATGAACAATGACGGCTCTGGAAATATTCTTAGACAAGATTCTTTGTTGCATCCTCATCAATGGGAAGATAGTTTTCGCAAGCAATTTGCAAAGGCTTTAGATATCGACCCCAAAACTCTACGCAGTGAAAAAGATCTGGGTCATTTTGATTTAATTGCAACAAATCCGCCTTTTGGTTCAAAGTTACCAATTAAGGACGAAGAAACTTTAAAACAATATCAGCTTGCCCACGTTTGGAAAGAAACTGAGTCTGGATGGGAACCAACAGAACAACTTCAAGGTTCTGCATCGCCTGAAATCTTATTTATTGAACGATGCTGGCAGTTTTTGAAACCAGAGGGACGTATGGGAATCGTTTTGCCTGATGCAATTTTGGGCGCTCCTGGGTTGCTTTATGTACGGTATTGGTTAATTAAGCATTGCCGAATTGTTGCTTCGATTGACCTACATCCTGATACTTTTCAGCCTCGCAATGGGACGCAAACTTCGGTTTTGATTCTTCAGAAAAAGACTGAAAAGGAAATCGATCAAGGAACAATGTCTGATTATGAAATCTTTATGGCACAGGTGAAGGCGATCGGGCATGATAAGCGGGGTAACATCACCTACAGACGCAATGAGGAAGGGGAAGAGATACTGGTTCCAACTAATCCAGAGTCAATCCCTTTGATCGAGCGAACGGCCACGGGTGAAGGTGTGGCTAGACCGCTACCTCGTCAAAAGGTTGAGGATGATGATACGGATTTGGTAGCTAATGAGTTTATTGAGTGGAAGAAAAAGGTGGTACTAGGATGGTAACTTACGCTTTTAAATCTGATTACACGCCAGAGATACCTGATGAAGAGTCGGAGAAGCTATCAACGACGATCAAGCTCAGTGAAGTATTTGCTGCTGGTGTGCGTCTAGAGGCTTCTGCTTTTAGCATTGAGGCTCATAATGCAGTTACAGCTTTGACAAATAGTGGTTTACCTCTCATCCCGCTTTATGGCAAGGAAGGTCTTTGTCAGGAAGCTCATAATGCTTTTCGCTTTAAGCGAGTTTATGTAGATACTGAATACGGTATTCCATTTCTTTCAAGCTCAGATATTATTAGTTTGCGTCCAAGAATAGAAAATTATTTGAGCCGTAAATATACACTAAATCTATCTAAACTTTTAATTCAAAAATGGGATATTTTAATTTCTTGTTCGGGAACTGTTGGTAATATTAGTTTGGCTTGCGAAACACTAGCAGGGAAAGCACTTTCGCAGCACGCTATTCGACTTCGTGCAACTGATCCTGATTTAGCAGGTTTTATTACGGCTTTTCTTCGTAGTCGATATGGTCGTCCTCAATTAACACAATCAACTTATGGATCAGTTATTGTTCATATTGAGCCTAAACATCTTGAAAGAGTTCTAATTCCCGATTTGCCGCCGATTCGTCGGATTGAAATTGGTCGTTTGATGTGTAAAGCGGGAGAATTGCGTGATGAGGCAAATCATTTGTTAGATGAAGCCGATCGCCTTCTCCATGAACGGTTAAACCTACCCTATCTCAAAGATATTGCTCCGCGTGGTAGTGCATCTTTTACAACTACGATCAAAGCCTCACAATTAATGGGACGCTTAGAAGGCAGTTTTCATAATCCCGAAGCGATCGCTGCTGAAAAACAACTAGCCAAGTTACCTGTTGAAATTACTAAAATTGGCGATCGGCGAGTCACTAAAGAAGTTAGAGCAATTACAAAGTTTAGAGAACGCACCTATGTTGAAAAAGGTGGAATTCCTATGCTTAGTAGTAAACAAATTTTTCAAATCGATCCAATCGATGTTAAACGACTTGCCAAGGGCGCACATACCAAAGATTTACCTGAAATTCAACTAGAAGAAAACATGATCGCTGTTACTCGTTCTGGCACGATTGGGAAAGTACAGATTATTCCTAAATACATGGCAGCATGGACAGCTAGTGAAGATGCAACTCGGATTCTAGCATCTGATGATATCAATGCAGGTTATCTTTATGCTTGGTTAGCCTCAGATTATGGTTATTGCCTAATAACACGACAATCTTATGGTTCAGTTATTGTTCATATAGATCGAGAAATGCTTGCTTCTGTTCATATCCCATTACCTGAGCCAGCCACTAGAAATGAAATTGGCGATCTAGTTCTCAAAGCCAACCAACTACGCGATCGAGCTTGGCGTAACGAACAAGAAGCAATTTCTAAATTAGAAAAACTAATTTCTTCTAAATCAAATACACCTATGAATAATCAAACACCTATCGAGGGATTATCTTTAGCAAATATTAAATTTGACTATAATGCAGAACCAATCTGGGAATTAGCCGCCCGACTTTCTGCCAAAATTCCCAATGAAGAATGGGCAAAACTACCAAAAGACTTAGCCCAAAACTTTGACCATTATCAACAGCAACAGGATAGTTAGTGAGAGTCGTTTTCGCCGATACAGGTTATTGGGTTGCCCTACTTAACCCCAGTGATAATTTGCATAAAAAAGCTGTTCAGCTATCAAAAACATTGCATCCCGTCTATATTGTCACCAGTGAAGCCGTCCTTATCGAAGTCTTAAACGACTTTTCTAAACGTGGTGAGTATTTCCGTGACTTAGCCATAGAGCTAACTAAAAATTTGCGTTCTAACCCCAATGTTCGTATTGTTCCCCAAACCAGTGAGCAATTTGAACAAGGATTAAGACTATATCAACAGCGTAAAGACAAAGCATGGAGTCATACAGATTGCGTATCTTTCAAAATAATGGAAGAAAATGGAATCACAGAAGCACTCGCTTATGACAAACATTTTGCCCAAGCAGGCTTCACCGCTCTGATGCGGAATTGTCGGGTTTGAGTTCGCAAGTAAATGTACCTTGTCGATGATGCTGAGGAACCAGCAAAAGGTTCGTAAGAATCTACAGCTTACAGCACTGTTATCTGTAGATATTCTCGTTTTCAAGGTTTAATTGGGCAATAACTCTATCAGTTAAATCACAGCCCTCCCCCAGGGATTCGATCCGCGAAAACCGATCGCGCCAAATCGCCGCACCAGTAAAATCCTGACAATACCAAGCCAAATGTTTCCGCGCTTGCCAGATACCGCGTTGTCCCTTGTATAGCCATAGCCCTTGTAAATGCTCTTTAGCTAGGCTTAACAGGTCAATAGAGGTGGGTTTCGGCAAATTTTTGCCTGTTTTGAGGTAATAATCGATTTCCCCCACCAAATAGGGATAACCGAGGGTTCCCCGCGAACACATCACCCCATCGGCCAGGGTAAATTCCAAACAATTAATCGCCGCTTCCACAGAAACAATATCACCATTAGCGATGACAGGAATCGATAAAACCTCCTTCACCCGTTTAATCCATTGCCAATCGGCCGGCCCGTGATAACCCTGTTCCCTAGTGCGTGCGTGCAGGGTCAACATTTGCGCTCCCGCATCTTCCAAACGACGGGCAAAATCGATAATATTAATCTCTTGAGCGTTCCATCCCAAGCGAGTTTTCACCGTTACCGGCACCGATACCGCTCCCACCACTTCCCTAACAATTTGCTCGGCAATTTCTGGCTGTCGTAAAAGCGAAGAACCGCCGCCTTTTTTAGTAATTTTATTAACAGGACAACCCATATTAATATCGATGGTCATCGCTCCTTCCTTAACCGCTTTTTCTGCCGCCACAGCCATAAAATCGGGACGGCAATCAAATAATTGCATACTAATTGGTTGTTCCTTGTCCCCGATAACCATCAATTGCGGTAACTCTTGCAGCTGGGAGATTTCTGTCGCGTTGACCATCTCCGTATAGAGCATGGAATCGGGAGCAAAGCGTCTCACCAAGCGCCGAAAAACTAAATCGGTGACACCGGATAAAGGTGATTGCAATACGCGGCTATGTACTTCTAAATTACCGATTTTGAGAGGGGATGAGTAAATAGTCATAGAATCGGTTGAAAAATCAACAGCCAACACCAGCAAACCGAACAATTAGGAGATAGTTCCGTCACTGTTAACATTTTGCCAACTCCTAATATAAGCTTAACCCTAATCGTCTAGCCTAAAAGTACCTGTACGATGATTGGGGAGGATAGAATCCTATCTCTCCTAAACAGGTAATTAAACAAAAATTTCGCTTTTTTTATGGATAATCTACAACTCTGGCAACGTTACCAAGATTGGTTATACTATCACCCCAACCTAGAACTTTATCTCGATGTCAGTCGGATTCCCTTCGATGAGGCTTTTCTCAAAGGTCTGGAAGCGAAATTTGAGCGCGCTTTCCAAGATATGACAGCTTTAGAACAGGGTGCGATCGCCAATCCCGACGAACAGCGTATGGTCGGCCACTACTGGCTGCGCGCTCCTGAACTCGCTCCTAACCAGGAATTGCGGGCCGAAATCACCGAACCCATAGCACAGATTAAAGAATTTGTCAAGAAAATTCACTCCGGAGCAATTAAACCGCCTGATCAAGAAAAATTTAGCCATATTCTCTGTGTAGGCATCGGGGGGTCTGCTTTGGGTCCCCAATTCGTCGGTTCGGCTCTAGCACCCGATTTTCCCCCCTTAGAGATTGCTTTTATTGATAATACCGACCCGAAAGGCATCGATCGCACCCTAGCCCATTTACCCTTAGCTACCACCCTCGTTATCGTCACCAGTAAATCCGGCGGCACTCCCGAAGCGAGAAACGGAATGTTAGAAGTCCGCAACGCTTACGAAAAACAAGATTTAGACTTTCCGCAACACGCGGTCGCCGTCACTATGCCGGGTAGCCAACTGGACAAATACGCCCAAGATTGGCTAACTCGTTTCCCTATGCAGGATTGGGTCGGTGGTCGTACATCAGAACTATCCGCTGTCGGTCTTCTCCCGGCCGCTTTGCAGGGTATCGACATTGATGAAATGTTAGCTGGGGCCAAAGAAATGGACATCGCCACCCGCGTCCATAACCTGAAAAAAAATCCTAGCGCCCTACTGGCTCTGGCTTGGTATCATGAGGGCAATGGCAAGGGGGAGAAAGATATGGTGATTCTGCCCTACAAAGACAGTCTCTATCTCTTTAGCCGCTATCTGCAACAATTGGTGATGGAGTCCCTCGGTAAAGAAAAAGACCTCGATGGCAACAAGGTGTACCAAGGTATCGCCGTCTATGGTAACAAAGGTTCTACCGACCAACACGCCTACGTTCAACAATTACGCGAAGGTGTTCCCAATTTCTTCGCCACTTTTATTGAAGTGTTAAAAGACCGACAAGGAGATTCCATGGAAGTGGAAACCGGCTCCACTACTGGCGATTTCCTCTCAGGATTACTGCAAGGTACTCGACAAGCTTTATACGAAAATAGTCGTCACTCTATCACTATCACTATCCCAGAGGTTACTCCTCGTCAGGTAGGGGCCTTAATCGCCCTCTACGAACGGGCCGTTAGTTTCTATGCTAGTTTAGTTAACATTAACGCCTACCATCAACCCGGGGTAGAAGCGGGGAAAAAAGCCGCCGCTTCCATTCTGGATTTACAGAGAAAAATCGTGCAAGTTGTTCGGGAAACGGGGACTTCTCTCGACCTAACCACACTAGCGGCCAAAATCGGCGCTAGTGACCAAGTTGAGGCTATCTATAAAATTGTCCGTCATCTCAACGCTAATCGGCGCAGTTTAACTATTACCGGCGATTTAAGCAAACCGGAAACGATCCAAATCTCTACCCGCTAATCAGTTATCAGTTATCAGTTATCAGTTATCAGATGTAAGTTTTAAGTTAATTAGTTATTTATTTATCAGATGTAAGTTAATTAGCTATTTAGTTATTTATTTATAGCGGTTCTCACATCTGTGTGGCACACTTTAACCTTTGCTGATTAAGCTTTTCAGGATTGAGAATGTACCTCTTGTCAACAGGAAACGCTATATCTTCATCTTTATCCCTGATTACTGTTTACTGATTACTGTTTACTGATTACTGATTACTGTTTACTGATCACTGATTACTGATTACTGATTACTGTTTACTGTTTACTGTTTACTGTTTACTGTTTACTGATTACTGATTACTGATTACTGTTTACTGATTACCGTTTACTGATCACTGATCACTGAATATAACTAACCATGGAAATGCTCGAAAACCTGAAAATGGCTTTTTCCGCTTTGATGGGCAATAAACTGCGTAGTAGTCTGACCATGCTAGGAATTGCTATCGGTAACGCCTCCGTCATTGCCCTAGTGGGAGTGGGTGAAGGAGCGCAAAAAGTCGCCCTCGAGCAGTTTGAAGCTCTCGGACCGAATGTTTTATTTGTTTCCACCTCCTCGCGCAATGTCCGGCGGACAATTCCTAATCCCCGGCCTCTCACCTACGAAGATGCTCAAGCGATCGCATCTCAAGTTCCCGCCATTGCCGCCATTTCTCCCGAATTGAGCGGTAAAAGAATCTTATCCTTCGGTAATAGAACCAGTAATAGCCCCCTGATCGGGGTGGGAGCCGAGTACCTAAACGTGCGTAACCGTCAACTATCTAAAGGTAGATTTATTATGGAATCTGACCTGAAACGGGATAATCGCGTGATTGTCTTGGGATCGGAATTAGCCAAAAATCTCTTTGGTAATCGCAATCCCGTCGGCGAAAATCTTCGCATCGGCAATCTTAGTTTTCAAGTTATTGGAGTTTTACAGGCGAAAGGCTCCTTATTTGAGGCTAATCAGGACGATCGAGCGTTAATTCCCCTAACTACTATGTCTAATCAGGTTTTAGGGCGCAATTCTATCTATGGCATTCCCCTAACGCATATTTCTGTCTTGGCGAAAAACTCTGCCCAAATTAAAGCCGCTCAGTTTCAGATTAGCAACCTGCTGCAAATGCGTCATCAGGTCAGCGACGAGAATTATGTGCAGGTTTTCCCTCAAACCGCAGTCTTAGAAATGACCAAAGAGACTAACGATAGTTTAACTAGAATGTTAGCCTCGATCGCCAGTATTTCCCTTTTTGTCGGGGGAATCGGCGTAATGAATATTATGCTCGTGTCAGTCACGGAAAGAACCCAAGAAATCGGGTTAAGAAAGGCTTTAGGAGCCAAAGAAGGGGATATAAAAGGTCAATTTCTCATTGAATCGGTGATTTTAGCCACCACTGGCGGAATTATCGGGATTTTTGTCGGCATTCAAGGAATGTATCTAGCGGGAATTTTTGCCGCTTTAACCACCAGTGTCTCAATCCCTGCGATAATTCTCGCTTTAGGAGTTTCTAGTGCCATCGGTCTAATTTTCGGTGTTGTTCCCGCTCATCGTGCCGCTAAATTAGACCCAATCGTTGCTTTGAGAAGATTATAGTTTTTCTAGGTCTTGTCCTGACCTCGGCATTCTATACCCGCGTCCGTTGTCGTAAATCCCTCCGCTTGCGCTAATATTTGCAGATTGTGGGCTATGGAGGCGAAAGAATCGGCAGGATATTCGATTAAAGTGGCGGAATCGAGAAAAGTTTCCACTCCCACGGGACAACCCAAATAATCAGCCACCGCTTTTGGAGTAGTGGAACCGAGGAGAATAGTTCCCGATTGTCTCACAGAAGATAGCTTTTCCCAAGGCTCATCGATCATTAAGGATAAATGGGTGGGAGCAAAAAGATTCGATAATTCGATCGCTTTCTCCAATGATTCCACCACCACGATTAAACCATAATGAGCGATCGCTTTTTCCGTTAACAATCTCTGGGGATGTACCTGTAACTGTTTTTGCACTTCTTCCTGTACTATTAGGGCCAAAGCCTTATCCGTCGTCAATAAAATCGCTGCCGCTAGGGAATACTGTTCCGCTTGCGCTAATAAATCTAGGGCCAACTGCCTGGGATTGGCTTGACTATCGGCAATAATAACCAAATCAGAAGTAATAGAGAGATAATCGATTTTTACATGGTCAGAAACCAGTTTTTTAGCCAAATTAGTATAAAAATCACCTATTCCGGCAATCATCTCCACGGGAGCGATCGTTTTTGTACCGTAGGCTAAAGCGGCGATCGCCTGTGGTCCAGCCACCCGATAAATCTCACTAATACCCACCGATTGGGCTGCCACTAAAATCGCCGGATGGATGCGTAAATCTTCATCGGCAGGAGATACCATCACAATCCGTTTAACCCCCGCTATTTTGGCAGGAATCGCCTGTTGGAGCAATAAACTGAGATAGGCCCGTTTCCCATCGGGAACGACAATTCCCACGCTGTTAACCGGTTGATAACGTTTCCCCCGAACCGTACCATCCTCAGGAAACTGGACCCAAGCTTTGGGAAGACGCTGACGATGAAAAGCCTCCATTTTTTGACAGGCAACGGCGATCGCATTTAATAAATCCTGCGACACCTGTTGATAAGCAGCATCGAGTTCCGAGCCACTCACCTTCAGTTGTTGTAGATTAAGGGACTGTTGGTAGAATTTTTCCGTGTAATCCACCAACGAGCGATCGCCAGAAAGTCGCACCTGCTCGACAATCTCTCGGACAAGCGATTCTTTTTCCCGAATTTCCGGATCGTCGAACCGTTCCCGAATTCGTCTCAGTTCCGTTCTGGCTGACCATGGCTCTGTGATAATTCGCAACATCGAGCTATTATCCTCTAGGGGCGAAACGAGATTAAAAAGTTTTCACTCCTCACACTCTAGCTTATCGCTTTCAATCTTGACCGGGGAGGGAGACGAAGTCGGTTATTTTAGCCGTTAGTCGTTAGGGGGCAGGAGGCAGGAGATAGGGTGATAGGGTGATAGGGTGATAGGGTGATAGGGTGATGAGACAACTTCCCCACTTCCCCACTTCCCCACTTCCCCACTTCCCCACTTCCCCCCTTCCCCACTTCCCCACTTCCCCACTTCCCCACACCCCACACCCCACACCCCACTTCCCCACACCCCACTTCCCCACTTCCCGATTTCCCCAAGGTAACAAAACCAGATATTCTACTAAATAGTCGCCTATCACACCAGCCTGATCTCGTGGTCGTCCAATGCAGTTTGCCAAGATATTAATCGCCAATCGCGGGGAAATCGCCTTAAGAATCCTTCATAGTTGCGAAGAATTGGGCATTAGAACCGTTGCCGTCCACTCTACCATCGATCGCCATGCCCTTCACGTTCAACTGGCCGATGAGAGTGTTTGTATTGGTCCGCCCCCAAGCAGCAAAAGTTACCTAAATATCCCTAATATCATCTCGGCTGCCCTAACACGCAACGCCACGGCGATCCATCCCGGTTACGGTTTTTTGGCAGAAAACGCCCGCTTTGCCGAAATTTGTGCCGATCATCAGTTAACTTTTATCGGTCCGTCTCCCAGCGCTATTCTGGCTATGGGGGATAAATCTACCGCTAAAAAAACCATGCAAAAAGCGGGAGTTCCCACTATCCCTGGCAGTGGTGGTTTAATTACCTCAGAAGCGGAAGCAAAACGTATCGCTGATGACATCGGTTATCCTGTCCTGATTAAAGCCACCGCCGGCGGTGGAGGGCGTGGGATGCGTCTTGTCAATAGTTCAGATGAACTAGGTGATATGTTAAAAGCCGCCCAAGGGGAAGCAGCAGCGGCTTTTGGCAATTCAGGAGTATATCTAGAAAAATTTATCGAATGTCCCCGACATATCGAGTTTCAGATTTTGGCCGATAGTCACGGTAACGTGATCCATTTAGGAGAAAGAGACTGTTCGATTCAGCGACGACACCAAAAACTGCTAGAAGAGGCACCCAGCCCCTTCTTAACGCCCCATTTACGCTCAAAAATGGGTAATGCCGCCGTTAAAGCCGCTAAATCGATTAATTACGTCGGGGTGGGAACTGTGGAATTTTTAGTCGATAAACACGGCAATTTTTACTTCATGGAAATGAACACCCGTATTCAGGTGGAACACCCCGTCACGGAGATGATCACGGGGATAGACCTGATCCGAGAACAAATTCTGGTGGCACAGGGCGAAAAACTGCAAATTAAGCAAGATCAGGTGATATTTAGAGGGCATTCGATCGAGTGTCGCATTAATGCCGAGGATCCCGATCACAATTTTCGCCCTCACCCCGGCAAAATTAGCGGTTATCTGCCCCCCGGCGGTCCCGGTGTCCGCATGGATTCCCACGTTTACACCGATTACGAAATCCCCCCCTATTACGATTCCCTAATTGGGAAATTAATTGTCTGGGGAGAAAATCGCGAAACTGCGATTAAACGCATGAAACGCGCCCTGCGGGAATGTGCGATCACGGGAGTACCGACGACTATTGATTTCCATCGTAAAATATTGGAAACTCCCGCCTTTTTAGCCGGAGATGTTTACACTAATTTCATCCAAGAACATCTCTTGCCCTAGCGCGTTACCATGAATTTTAGACGAGAGTAGGTTGGGGATAATAATGACAGTAGAAGTTAAATTTAACTCGTTTCAACTCAGCGATGAACAGTTCTTTCAACTTTGTCAGGATAACCGAGATTTGCGCTTGGAACGCAACCCAAAAGGAGATTTAATTATTATGCCACCGACTGGGGGAAAAACGGGTAATTCTAACGCTGGAATCACTGCCCAATTATGGTTATGGAATAACCTAAATAAATTAGGTGTAGTTTTTGATTCTTCCACAGGATTTAAACTACCTAATGGGGCCGATCGCTCTCCCGATGCTGCTTGGATACCTTTAGAAAAATGGCAAGCTTTAACCCCACAACAAAAGGAAAGATTTTTACCTCTATCTCCCGATTTTGTCATTGAAAGGACAGGCAGTAGAAATTTTAACCAATCCAGAGAGTTTATCGGGGGAAAATATTTTATCTCAATTTGTCTTAGAACTTGATAGTATTTGGTAATTCTATAATCCTATAAAAGAGAATCTAAACATGATGACAGTAGTAGAAATTAAATTTGAATCTTGGCAACTCAGCGATGAACAGTTCTTTCAACTTTGTCAGGATAACCGAGATTTGCGCTTGGAACGCAACCCAAAAGGAGATTTAATTATTATGCCACCGACTGGAGGAAAAACGGGCAATAGTAACGGTAGAATCACCCAACAATTATTTAATTGGTCAGATAACAATGGTACGGGTATCGCTTTTGATTCTTCCACAGGATTTAAACTACCCAATGGGGCCGATCGCTCTCCCGATGCTGCTTGGATACCTTTAGAAAAATGGCAAGCTTTAACCCCACAACAAAAGGAAAGATTTTTACCTCTATCTCCCGATTTTGTCATTGAACGTCAAGGACAGGCAGTAGAAATTTTAACCAATCCAGAGAGTTTATCGGGGGAAAATATTCTGCCAGAATTTAGTTTAAATCTTACTTTGATTTGGTAAGCCAATTTAATTTAGGGAGTGATTCAGAAGTACTGATTGCCGCTTAAGGCTTTGCTTTGTTAGGCATTGTATTCATATACAAAATACCAAACTTCAGTTTTAAGGAAGATAGTCATAATCAAGGATTTCTTCAAGGGTGAAGGGTGATTCAATCGGGAATAAATCAGCAGCAAGTTGATACTTTCTGACAGTATCCTCTCTGGCTGCTTGGTAACAATCTATCCAGATGTCAGGAATCAATCTTCTCAGACTTGGACTCTCTTTTAATAAGCGTTGAACTTGTCTGCGTTGTTCAACAACTGTGCTGCGCCACCCCTGAACATTTGTTTCCTTTTCAGTTAGCCAGTAAGTCAATTTAAGCAGATGTTCGGCAATGACGGTTAAGGGACTTTCTAGTTCTCGTTTTTCACTCCTTCCCATCGTTTCAATTTCTTCGATTAAATTTTCTAAGTCTAATTTTTCAAAACGATGTTCTTTGAGCAAGTTAGCGGTTTCTTGTAACCATCCGTAGAAATCTTCTTGATAAAGACTTTTACCTGACGAGACTAAAGACTTTTCGATGCTCATTTGATGATGACCTAGAAATATGATAGAGCAATCGGCGATTCTTACCACTGTTGCCTCTTGCCTGTTGCCTATTGCCTGACTTCTGCCAGAAGTCTAATATCCTAGGATTACTCCTGAAAACATCAGAGCTTTAAATTTAAGCTAAAATTGGGTAAAACATCTTCACCCGATAAATCAGTGGGATTTTCTAATATCTCCACTTCCTTTGCTTGACGATAAATTTCAACTTGCCGATTCTGGGGATCGATTAACCAGCCTAACCTTGCCCCATTTTCCCTATATTCGAGCAGTTTTTTCTGTAATTTGTCAAGACTATCAGATTCAGACCGCAATTCGACCACAAAATCGGGACAGAGGGGAATAAATCCTTTTTTCTGCTTAGGGGTTAAAGATTCCCAGCGTTCTCGACTCACCCAAGATAGATCGGGAGAACGAATCGCCCCATTTGGCAGTATAAATCCAGTGGAAGAGTCAAACCCGACTCCTAAAGCTTCATTTTCTTCGCACCAGCGAAACAATTGTCCTGTTATACGAAAATTTCGCTGTCCTGATTCGCCACCTGTCGGGGGATTCACGATTAATTCTCCTTGGGCTGTACGTTCTAATTTTAAGTCACGGTTGACCATAGCAATGGCTTCAAACTGTTCAAGGGTGATCGAGAGAGCGATCGCGCTAGGAATTTCTAAGGAGAGGGTTTCGGGTGAGGTAGTAACTGCTAACATAATCCTTTGATCAGGTGCAACTCATATATACTATTAAAGATTATTTGTCAAGTTTTTGCTCAGACTTCTTTAGCTTGCGCTGACCAAATTCCCCAGGTTTTTCGGAAGCTTCCACCTCGATCGGGCGGTTTGCTGTAAATAACAGGTTACAATAGCGAATAATTAACTAAATTTACCTAAAAACCATCGATCGTGTTCTACGCTATTGATTTCGGAACCAGTAATACCGTCATTACTCGTTGGAATGGGGCGACAAATAGGGCAGAAACCGTCAAATTATCGGAGTTATCCCAACAAATAGCCGACAATCCCCCCCTAATTCCCAGTTTACTCTATATTAAATCAGCCAATCCCCTGCAAGTAATTGCTGGTCAAGCGGTACGGGATCGGGGTTTAGATATTGATCGAGATCCGCGTTTTTTTCGTCGCTTTAAACGAGGTATCGGGGCAAAAATTCAAGGATTTTTACCAGAATTAGAGGAAACTGTCCTCAGTTTCGAGGGGGTTGGTCAATGGTTTCTTGATAGCATCATCGACCACTTAAAAAACACCACCCCGGAAACCCCCCAATCTCTAGTTTTAACCGTCCCCGTCGATAGTTTTGAAAGTTACCGCAATTGGTTAAGCAATGTTTGTCAGGGGTGGGAAATCGAACAAATTCGACTAATTGATGAACCCACGGCCGCCGCTTTGGGTTATGGAACCACTGGGGATCAAGTGATTTTAGTGGTAGATTTTGGCGGTGGCACTCTCGATCTTTCTTTGGTACAATTAGATTTAGATAATCCTCAAAAAAATCAAGGTTTTATTCTCAAGTGGGGAGAAAAACTTTTAGGCAATAATTCTGCCCAAAAAACTAAACTAGCGAGAGTTTTAGCCAAGGCGGGGACAAATTTAGGGGGGTCAGATATCGACGATTGGATTGTCGATTATTTTGCCCAAAAGCAATCTTTAGCGAAAACTTCCCTGACTACTCGTCTAGCAGAAAGATTAAAAATTAAACTTTCTTCCCAATTAACCGCCGAGGAGGTATATTTTGATGAGGAAAATTTCGAGAGTTACGAGTTAAGCTTGGATCGAGAACAATTGACCGATATTCTCCAACAACAAAACTTTTTTAATCAATTAGATGATTTAATGACGGGAGTTTTGCAACAGGGAAGACGCAATGGAGTTGAAGTTAGCGCTATCGATGCGGTGTTATTAGTCGGGGGAACCGTACAAATTCCGGCGGTAAAAGATTGGGTGCGACAATATTTTGATAGTAGTAAAATTAAAGAGGATCGACCCTTTGAAGCGATCGCTTTGGGAGCGTTACAATTAGCCCAAGGTTATCAAGTCAAAGATTTTCTTTATCATAGCTACGGCATTCGTTACTGGAATCGTCGCAAAAATGCCCACGCTTGGCATCCGATTATTAACTCTGGACAACCCTATCCTATGGAAAAACCCGTGGAATTAGTCCTAGGTGCTTCCGTGGACAATCAACCCAGCATTGAATTAATTATCGGCGAATTAGGCACGGAAAGGGGGGCAATGGAGGTCTATTTTGATGGTGATAAATTAATTACTCGTTCCCTCGGTAATGGAGAAACTAGCGTCCAAACCTTAAATGATCGCGAGGGGGCCCGATCGATCGCTAAACTCGATCCTTTAGGTTTTCGGGGTAAAGATCGCATTAAAGTGCAGTTCTGGATTGATGATCAGTGTTTTCTGCGGATTAATGTGGAAGATTTACTCAGTCAAGAATTGTTACTAAATAATCAAATCGTCACCAAATTAAGCTAGACTTTGCTTCACCTAAAAATCAAGTGCAGACTCATAGTAAGTTTGCACTGATATTATCGCAATATTCTGTTTTACCGGTGGCTTTATCGACTGTGATCGCGCACGGGGATCGGGATTAGTTCGGGTTCGGGTTCGGGTTCCGGACCAAAAACACTCTCGATCAGTTTGCGCGCCCATTCTCTCAACTTGTCTATCACTTCATCTAAATAGTCCATTGACCAAATGGCTCCTTTGAGATACTAGCTATGAGTTTTCGTCGATTGATCCCCGCAACAGCTTGATTCTAGAGAATTTTAACTAATTTTCATCGTTTGGCTGTTAAATCTGACGAGCGGGGGAATCTATATCTTGTATTTATATTAAGCTTAACATAAGTTTTTAGTCTGAGTATATATTCTTGGCAATTCTTTTTTAAGACATTATTAATAAATTCCGGCGTAGGCGATCGAGGGCGGTATAGGCACTAATCTGGCGAATTGTCAAGCGATCTCGATTTTCTCCGAAACGATGCTCTGATACGGTAACATTTCCCTCAGGACTGGCTAAACCGATATAAACTAGGCCCACCGGTTTCGTCTCGCTGCCTCCTCCTGGTCCAGCAATACCCGTGATACTGATCCCCCAATCCGTAGCGAGGCGTTTTTGCACCCCTAGAGCCATCTGTTGGGCGACAATCTCGCTTACAGCCCCGAAATTATTTAAATCCCCTTCATTTACGTCTAAGAGGGCAACTTTTACCCGATTATCGTAGGAAATAACCCCACCCCCAAAATAATCGGAACTGCCGGCGATTTGGGTGATAATTTCCCCTAATCCCCCTCCAGTACAGGATTCTGCCACACTCAAAGTTTGTTTTTGCTGCCGCAAAAGTTCTCCCACTACCGAGGGTAAAGTATCATCATCAGCACCAAAATAATCTAATCCGGCGATTTCCTTAATTTCCGTCGCTACCGGTTCAATTACCTGCAAAGCAGCCTCTAAAGAAGGGGCTTTGGTCGCAATTCGCAAACGCACTTCGCCTAAACTAGCATAGGGGGCAACGGTGGGATTAGTCAGATCAAATAAATGGGCAACTTTTTCCGCTAAAGCTGACTCACCGATACCGCGAAATTTGAGGTAACGACTATAAATCCTCTCTTTGCCCCATCCTTGACTTTCTAGGTAAGGAATCGCCGTTTCTACCCACATTCTCTTCATTTCTGAGGGTACTCCAGGGAAAGTGAGAATAGTTACGTTAGTCTGTGGTTGCCAGATCATGCCGGGGGCGGTTCCGGTGGGATTTGGCAAAAAATCGGCTCCCATGGGTATTAAAGCCTGTTTACTGTTACTAGGAGGCATTTCTCGCCCTAAACTCGTAAATTTAGCCTCGATTTCTGCTAAAATCTCCTGATCTTCTCTGAGGGACGTTTGGAAAAAATCGGCGATTGTTTCTGTGGTTAAATCGTCCGGAGTAGGTCCGAGTCCGCCGGTAAAAATTAAAATTGAAGAACGTTCTCGGGCAATAGCGATCGCTTTTTTCAGTCTTTCTACATTATCCCCCACCACCGTTTGATAATAATGGGGAATGCCTAATTTTGCCAATTCTAGGGCTAAATATTGGGCGTTAGTATTAACTATATCCCCTAATAATAATTCCGTTCCTACACAAATAATTTCAGCGGCCATAATTTTTAGCAATTAGCTTAAGATTTTCAATTTTAATCATCAACTGATCTCCTGTCACCATCGTTCGATCGGGTTTCGGTAACGATGGTCATGGAAGTTAACAATACCAGTGCGCTCCAACATTATACCAGTAAGCTATCAACAATCAAGGTCTTTTATATTAAATGCCACTTTGTTGCTGAACAGCCCATATATGATTCTGGGTAGTGATTCGATAGTAGTGGTAGTCTAATGTGGAGAATCACCTATGGGCTATCTGGTACTTTATCCATGACTATAATGCCCAATTAGCAAGGTTTGAGCTATCACCACGACAATAAAATCACTACCTATTAGCAAACGTAAAATCAGCGTACTATTCCCCTATATAACAATAATTGCTCATAATCAAGCATAACAAAGTATTGCCGATCATCACCTCTTCCTTTCTGCTATCAAAAACCCCACCAAAATCATCTAAAATTAAAATGTCCACTAAATAATAAAATTCTATGACTCGCTGGTTTAATATTGCAGGTCCGTGTAAAGACGATATCCACTATATGCTATCTCCCACAGTACGATTACCAGATTTAGAGGAGCTAATTCAACAACGTAGTTACTTTGTCCTTCACGCACCACGACAAACAGGGAAAACCACAGCAATGTTAGCTCTAGCACAACAACTTACCGATAGAGGAAATTATGCCGCAGTCATGGTATCAGTGGAAGTAGGAAGTGCATTTAATCATGATCCTGCTGCCGCAGAATTAGCAATTTTAGGAACTTGGTATGATACAATAAATATCCGTTTACCTAAAGAATTAAAACCAGCTGCTAAACAATGGCAACAGGAAGAACCAGGAAATAGAATTAAGGCTTTTTTAACAGGTTGGGCAAAATCTTTAAACCGACCTTTAGTATTATTTATAGATGAAATTGACTCTTTACAAGACCAAACATTAATATCAGTTTTACGACAGTTAAGAGATGGTTTTCCTAATCGTCCAGAAAATTTCCCGACCTCAGTAGGATTAATTGGTTTACGAGATGTGCGAGATTATAAAGTAGCATCTGGTGGTAGTGATAGATTAAATACATCTAGTCCTTTTAATATCAAAGTTGCTTCTCTGACTATGCGAAATTTTAATCTTGCAGAAGTGGGAGAATTATATCAACAACATACAGCAGCAACAGGACAAATTTTTACACCAGAAGCTATAGAAACAGCTTATGATTTAACTCAAGGACAACCTTGGTTAGTCAATGCTTTAGCTAAAGAAATTGTAGAAAAAATGGTAAAAGATAGAAACATTGCTATTACCAAAGAACACATTTTAACAGCCAAAGAAATATTAATTGCTCGTCAAGATACTCATTTAGATAGTTTAGCAGAACGTTTAAGAGAACCAAGAATTCAAGCCATTATTGAACCGATGTTAGCAGGTTTAGAATTAGGAAATATACCTAATGATGATATTCAATTTGTCATTGATTTAGGATTATGTAAAATGCACCCTTATGGAGGATTAACTATTGCTAATCCCATTTATAGGGAAGTTTTACCCAGAGTGTTAACTGTGACACCAATGGCTTCTTTACCCATGATTGCACCCACTTGGTTAACCCCAGAAGGTGAATTAAATCTAGCTGCTTTATTAACAGCAT
>VYKQ01000120.1_pt1 | contig 19227 bp, 22 predicted proteins | sample 5114541 | NCBI WGS metagenome assembly VYKQ01 (sample SAMN12291801, study PRJNA351875) | freshwater metagenome | isolation source: freshwater lake | place: USA: Michigan, Baseline Lake | collected 2013-08-09
TGTAGTTACAGCCATTAAGTTATTAACTCCTAAATCTACCCCAGCTATCTGTTGTTTATCTGTGGTTTCCGACCGTCTTTCATAGACTATTTCAATGACATAACAGCTACTTTTTGGGACAATTCTCGCTGCAATTATTTCTCTCTTGGATGTGGGAATTTTTAAGTCGCTCATAGACAATAGACTAAGCTGAAATCACAGGCACTCAAAGGGTTTAATCTAGGAGCAAAAGACTCTTGTGAAGCATCACTTAAAAATTGATGATCAAGTTTACTGCCATTGAGCGTTAATGCGTGGATGGAGTAAACGCTCAACCGGTTGACCGTTTTTTAAATGTTCTTCGACAATCTGATTGACATCCTCTGGTTTAACACGACAGTACCAAGTTTCCTCGGGAATAATTCTCACCGTGGGGCTAGTGCTACACTGTCCTTGACAACCACTGGTCATAACGATGACATCTTCTGGGAGAGCTGCCGTTTGCCATGCTAAAAGAAGCTCGGACGCACCCTGAACCAAACAGGAAGAATGCTGACAGACCATCACAAATCGCTTTTGCGGATAAGACATAAGCTGCTCGCGTATTTAAATTGCTTGTTGAGATGAGGGTTGAGGCACTCTTGCAAGGGGCAAGGGGGGCTAATCTAAGTATAGGCGGTTTAAATGCGTCTTAGCATATTACCTAAAAAGTTGCAAAATTAGATAGTTCCCCGGGTATATTCTTGGGAATGGCTTTGAGGAAGCATAGTTTTATTTTGCCCCGAATCCCCGATACTGGCAATACAAAAAAAGGGGGCGAAAAATTAACCATCAATCTTTAAAATAGAATTCGGAGAAAAATTTCGTCAATCAAGAGGGCAAAAGTGGCATTCGCTAGTCATTGGATTATGTTAGGTTTATTACTGGGTTTTGCCGTCGCGCATAGCGGATTAGCCAGTTTACGAATGGGGGGAGAAGCTATCATCGGTGCGCGACTGTATCGGGTATTATTTGCCCTTGTTAGTATCCCTCTAGCGGTAATTTTAGTAGTTTATTTCTTCAATCATCGTTATGATGGTTTGCTTCTCTGGCAAGTACAGGGAGTAACCGGAGTAAAAACCCTAGTTTGGATACTTTCGGCCATTTCTTTTTTCTTTCTCTATCCTGCCACCTTTAACCTGCTGGAGATCGCCGCTATCCAAAAACCGCAGGTTCATCTCTACGAAACCGGCATCTTGCGCGTTACCCGTCACCCCCAGATGGTAGGACAGGTGATCTGGTGTATTGCTCACACCCTCTGGTTAGGGACAAGCTTTACCCTATTGACTTCCCTAGGTTTAATTGCCCATCATCTTTTTGCTGTCTGGCATGGCGATCGCCGGTTAGAGAACCGTTACGGAGAGGCATTTTTAAAGGTCAAAGAACGCACCTCGGTGATTCCCTTTTTAGCGATTATCGATGGTCGGCAAAGCCTAAAATGGCAAGAATTCCTTCGTCCTGCCTATCTAGGAGTAACAGGGTTTATTTTACTCCTCTGGTGGGCGCATCCTTGGCTAATGCAGGCAACAAGTAAAATTTATTGGTGATTTTGCTCCCAACCCCTTTCTTATTGATCCCGATTGGTGTAGAATTGTTTCTATATCAAAATCAAGTTTTCATAAAATCTGTTTAGACATGATACTATCTGTAAACGAAAAGAGCTTCCATAAGCTAGTTTTAGAGTCTTCCCGTCCGGTTATCGTGCATTTTTGGGCTCCTTGGTGTGGTTTATGTCGTTTAATCCAACCCACCCTCTGTTCTTGGCAAAATGAGTGTCAAGGCGCAATTCAATTAGTCAGTGTCAATGCCGATGAGAATTTTCAATTAGCTAATAGTTTTCGTCTGCGTAGTTTACCTACGTTAATTCTCTTCGATCAAGGTGTTCCCGTTCATCGTCTGGAGGAAATTCACAGTCGCGAGGAATTGCATCAAACCCTGCGGGCTCTTCTGGTTTATGTGTGGAAACGAGGTCTATACTGATAGAATATCCGCAAAATAGCCCTAAAAGTCTTGCCCGATAAGCATTTCACGATTCCATAAGCAAAAATTATCACACAAAGTCGAGAAGAGCCACCCTGCGACTAATGGCCAAAAATCAAATCCTGCGTTCAGCTTAAAGGAAAGATACCTTTTCTGATGGGACTGGCAGAGATAATATAATAGGACAAAAAGTAGATAATCCCAATTCCTAAGATACCCATAGTTCCCCCAGTTCAAAAATTTAGGAGGCTTGAAAAAAATGCCGATTGGTGTGGCTGAATTTGTCGAAAACCAGGAAACTCGCTGTCCTGTGGTGCTACTACTAGATACCTCTGGTTCAATGCTAGGGGAACCGATTAAGGCTCTCAATGATGGGATCAAAACCTTTCAACAGGATGTGATGCGAGATACCCAGGCGACGTTAAGTGTAGAAACTGCCATTATTACTTTTGGCAATGGAGGGGTTAAAACCGTGCAGGATTTTGTCGGAATTGATCAATTTACGCCACCTACTTTAACCGCAGGAGACTTAACTCCCATGGGAAAAGCGATTGAATTGGCCTTAGATTTAGTCGAAGATCGTAAAGCGATTTATAAAAGTTATGGTATCCAATATTATCGCCCCTGGGTATTTTTAATTACTGATGGTGCGCCTACGGATCAATGGAATCTGGCGGCGCAACGGGTAAAACAAGCCGAAGCAGAAAATCGGGTTTTATTTTTTTCTGTAGGTGTTCAGGGTGCTGATATGGAGAAGCTCAAACAGATTTCTAATAATCCCCCCGTGTTACTCAATGGTTTAGATTTTCGGGATTTATTTCAGTGGTTAAGTAACTCAATGAAACGAGTTTCTGGTGGTAAAATTGGAGAGGCGATCGATTTACCACCAGTGAATTGGGGACAAATTACCACCTAGAGGACAGTTAATTATGTGGAGAACATTATGTCAGTCGGTGGTCGGTAGTTTTCATATCCAAGCGGGATTACCCTGTCAAGATTACGGTGCTTATCAAGTATTGGGTCAGGATGTTTTGATTGGAGCCGTGGCCGATGGGGCCGGTAGTGCCAAACATTCGGATTTGGGTGCGAAAATAACAGTTAAAGCATCGCTGCAATTTTTAGAGGAAAATCTCAAAAAAACAGCATTAGCTGCCACTGGAACTGAAGCCGAATTAAAGGAAATATTCCGGCGACTGTTGGCTTATGTTCAGCAAATTCTCCAAGAAGAAGCCGAAAAAGAACAGTTAGACATTAATGATCTAGCGACAACTTTACTGGTTGTTTTGGTTACTTCAAAACGATTAGCGGCGATGCAGATAGGAGACGGTTTTATTGTGTTCAAACCTCTGGAAGGAAATTATCAGTTATTGTTCCGGCCTGACAAGGGGGAATACATCAATGAAACCACTTTTGTTACTTCTAGCAATGCTTTGGAGGATATGCAAATAGGAGTTTTAACTGAGCCAGTTGCGTTTATTTGTGTGGCGACGGATGGAGTGGAAAAGGTATCTATCGATTATAAAAATTGGCAGCCTTTTCCGCCTTTTTTTCAGCCATTAGAAGAGTATTTGCAACAGACAGAAACTCCGTCGAAGGAAGACCTCAAAGAATTTTTAGAGCGGGAGGATTTAAATAAGTTAACAACCGATGATAAAACGCTACTCCTAGCTTTTTGTTTAAGAAACTGAGGGGTTTAAGAAACTGGGTTTGTTTAAGAAACCCGGTTTCTGTATCTAAAACGTCGTGCTTTGTAGGTTGATTCATGAATCAACCTACTATGGGAGCAAAAACCTGTACTTCCCTGCTCCCTAGAAACCCAACTCAATTATTAAAAAATGTTGGGTTTCACTATCGTTCAACCCAACCTATGATAAGACTGTGGTAAATCATGAAAATTGACGAATTACTCAAAAACAAACGAGAAAAAATTATTGCTATTGCGGCTAAACACGGCGCAAATAACGTGCGAATTTTTGGTTCTATTGCACGGGGAGAAGCTGACGAAAAAAGCGATATTGATTTATTAATTGATTATTGTAGCGAACGTCGGAGTCCCTGGTTTCCCTTGCCGTTAATTCGAGAACTTGAAGCCTTGTTAGGCTGCAAAGTTGATATTGTTACCGAACAGGGACTTAAAGATAGAATCAGAGAGCGGGTACTTAAAGAAGCAATACCCCTCGCTCTAATAAAACTCGTATAATCTCAATGAGAAAGGCAAACAATCGTGAGCAGAAAATCTATCAAAAGCGACTTGAAGAGAATTGATGCGATGACGGATGAGAATATCGATTATTCTGATATTCCGCCGTTAAGTGATGAATTCCTTACCCAAGAAACAGTATCTTTTTCGCCATCAAAGCAGCAATTAACCATCCAACTAGATCAAGATATATTAGAATGGTTAAAAGCCCAAGGAAAAGGATATGAGACACAAATTAACTACATCTTGCGGGAAGTGATGGAACAGCAGCAGCAAAAAACAACGAACCTGATTTGATTACAAGGTTTGTTGTTGCGCTTCAGCACTCAACTCTGGCGAAAATTGGGCTAAAGTTAATTCGAGTAATCTGTATAAAACGGAGGTCGTCTATGGCAGATTTAATCGTCCGCAATATCGATGAAGCCATCGTCAAAGCTCTCAAAAAGCGAGCCAGCCAACAGGGTATCAGTGCCGAAGCCGAACACCGCAAAATCTTAGAAAAAGCCTTGCTGCAACCGCAACGAAAATCCTTGGCAGAGGTGCTATGCCAGATTCCCAACGTTGGCAACGATTCAGACTTCGATCGCATTCAAGATGACACAGCCAAACCAGTATTTAATTGATACTAATATTATTAGTAAGTGAGCAAGATTCTCACACTTATAATAAGTAGGTAGGTGTTAAAAGTTGTCAGACACCCCCCTTATCAAGGGGGGCAGGGGGGATCCCCCCGCCTATCGGCACCCCCCTTATTAAGGGGGGATCCCCCCGCCTATCGGCACCCCCCTTATCAAGGGGGGCAGGGGGGATCCCCCCGCCTATCGGCACCCCCCTTATCAAGGGGGGCAGGGGGGATCGAACCCAAAATCTATTTAATTATAACCAGCTACTTATATCTAACTTATTAGAAACGACTAGATAAATTTTTCTGAACAGCATAAATACTCGGAGATTTTTTGATGTCTTTAACTTATCGCTGTCAACGACAGAATAGCCCAATTACCCTAACGCAAGAACTTGCCAACAGTGGCGAAGCGAAAGTATGGCACACTAACTTTAATGGCTACTTAGCGAAAATCTACCACAATCCCCATAATGAAAGGGTTGATAAATTACAGTTAATGGTGAGAAATCGGCCCAGTGATCCTAATGCTCACCTTAACCATATTTCCTTCGCTTGGCCCTATTCCATCTTAGAAGATAACCAGGGAGAAGTTGTCGGGTTTTTAATGCCAGAAGTGGTGGGTTCAGAAACATTATTAAAGATTTGTACGCCCATAATGAGAAGAAAATACAAGTTAGAAACTAATTGGTATTTTCTTCATGTAGTAGCGCGGAATATAGCCGCTATTATCCAAGCAATTCACCTTAAAGGTTATGTTTTGGGAGACATCAAGCTAGAAAATATCTTAGTGAATAATCGGGGGTTGCCTACAATTATTGATACAGATTCATTTCAAGTATCAGATCCCTATAGCGGTAAAATATATCGGTGTTTAGTTGGCTCAGAAGGATTTACACCGGCGGAATTAATCGGAGTGAATCTAGCAGATGTAGATCAAACAGAAGTGCATGATCGCTTTCGATTAGGAGTTGTTATTTATTATCTACTATTTAGCGGGCCGCCGTTTCGGGGATTGTGGCAAGGAGCAGGAGATTCCCTGGAACAGTCGGAACTAATTCGACGGGGACTCTGGCCTTTTTCTGGGGATAAATTGGTTGTACCTAGTAATACTACCATACCATTAAATATCCTACATCGCGACTTACACGCCCTATTTTTGCGCTGTTTCAATGAGGGACATAAATTCCCCCAAAAACGACCGACGGCTGAGGAATGGCGTGGTACTTTGGAAGCTGCATTAAATGAGGTTATACGCTGTGGTAAAATTGATAGTCATTACTACAGCAAAAGTTACGGAAAGTGTTATTGGTGTGAGCGAGCTAGTGATTTAAATTTTGATATTTTTCCGGGTAAAAGTATCGCTACTGTGACACCTACACCGTTACCTAAAGTAGCGCCAACTCCACTGACAAACTTTACCGAAAACCTACCCAAGGGAATAACACTAGAGATGGTAGGCTTACCAGCAGGTCAATTTCTCATGGGATCTCCTGACAGTGATCCCGATGCTTCGGATTCTGAAAAGCCTCAACACCAAGTTAAAGTCAACAGTTTTGCGATTGGCAAATATCTCATTACTCAGGCACAATATGAAGCGGTAATGGGAACCAATCCCTCTCACTTTAAAAATAATCCCCAAAATCCGGTAGAACAGGTTAGTTGGAACGATGCTCAAGCTTTTTGTCAGAAATTGAGTCAAATAACTGGCAAAACCTATCGCCTACCGACGGAAGCGGAATGGGAATATGCTTGTCGTGCGGGGACTACTACTCGCTTTTATTTCGGTGATAATGATAATCAGTTAGGAGATTACGCTTGGTATAACGGAAATTCTCAGGAGACAACTCATCCTGTGGGCCAGAAAAAGCCCAATGCTTGGGGACTGTATGACATGATTGGCAATGTTTGGGAGTGGTGCGAAGACCATTGGCATAATAGCTATGCTGGAGCGCCGGATGATGGCTCGGCGTGGCTTGACAATGATAATGATTATCGAATGCTGCGGGGCGGTTCTTGGTACGTCAATCCTTATTACTGCCGTTCCGCTTGCCGCAACCCCTACAGCCGCCGCGGCTTCAGCCTCAGCTTCGGTTTTCGGGTGGTGTGTGTCTCCACTGTGACATCTACACAGTTACGTATCGCTACTGTGACACCTACACCGTTACCTAAAGTATCGCCTCCACCGCCCTCTTCGCCATCACCTCCCCCAGCAAAGCTAACTCTATTTACCGAAAACCTACCCAAGGGAGTAACACTGGAGATGGTAGGCTTACCAGCAGGTAAATTTCTCATGGGTTCTTCTGAAAGCGATGATGAAAAGCCTCCACACCAAGTTAAAGTAAACAGTTTTGCCATTGGCAAATATCCCATTACTCAAGCACAATATCAAGCGGTAATGGGAAACAATCCCTCTTACTTTAAAAATAATCCCCAAAATCCAGTAGAAGACGTTAGTTGGAACGATGCTCAAGCTTTTTGTCAGAAATTGAGTCAAATAACTGGAAAAACCTATCGCCTACCCACAGAAGCGGAATGGGAGTATGCTTGTCGTGCGGGGACAACTACTCGCTATTATTTTGGTGATAATGCTAATCAGTTAGGAGATTACGCTTGGTATTACGGAAATTCTGGTGGTAAAACTCATCCCGTAGGACAGAAAAAGCCCAATGGTTGGGGACTGTATGACATGAGTGGCAATGTTTGGGAGTGGTGCGAAGACAATTGGCACGGGAACTATATTGGAGCGCCGGATGATGGCTCGGCGTGGCTTGGTAATGATAATGATTATCCAATAGTGCGGGGCGGTTCTTGGTACGTCAATCCAAATGGCTGCCGTTCCGCTTACCGCGACCTCAGCCTCCGCCGCGGCAGCCACAACTACGACGGTTTTCGGGTGGTGTGCGGTGCCCGGAGGACTCTGTAACCCTTATTCTCTTTTTCCCCTTTTTCCTCTTTTTTACTTTTTTCTTTTTTTTTTCTTTCCCGCCGCTAGGCGGGTCGATTTTTTTTTGAGAAAATTGGGGTAGTAATCTGTAGTTTGAGTTAAGGTTCGTAGTTGCGCTAAAGCGCCAACTTGGAATACAATATTTAAGGCTCTGCCTTAAAGCGATATTCAGGTAGAACCTGAAGGGAGCATTCCCAGGTAGAACCTGGGAACGGGATAACGAGATAACCAATAGTGAATCTCCCGTATTTTATTTTAAAATTGATAGAATAAACTATAAAAAGATAATGACAATGGTAAACCTAGAAACAATTCAAAAAGATATTGCGTCCCTTCCCCTCGACGCACAACAGACTATTATTGAACTTGTAGATATTCTAAAAAAACGATATTCTCCCAACCAACAGGAAATTAAAGAGCAGGGAACACAAGATTGGTCTGACTTTATCGGTTGTATAGAAGCTGAACCAGACCTTTCGCAAAACTATAAAACCTATTTAACAAGTGAACTTAATCAAAAATATAATCATTGTTGATACTGGTTTCTGGCTGGCCCTTGCCAATAAAAACGACTCACTTCACCCATTAGCAAAAAAACAATTTCAAAAATTAATCAATCAACAATTTATTACAACCTGGTGCGTTGTCACTGAAACTTGCTACTTACTACAAAAACGAGTAGGAATAAATGTTCCAAAAACCTTTATTCATAAAATATCCACAGGAGAACTACAGGTATTCAACCTCAAAACTAAACACTGCCAACGCCTTGAAGAACTGATGCAAAAATATAGAGATTTGCCAATGGATTTAGCCGACGCATCCTTAGTTATTTTGGCAGAAGAATTAGATTCAGGTAAAATTCTTTCCGTTGATTATCGAGATTTCAATACCTATCGTTGGAAAAATACGGAGCCATTTCAAAATCTTTTTCAAGAACAAATGTAATTTAGTGTCATCATGAATATTCAACTAAAACCCAATCAAGTGCGATTGCCGATCTCGTAGGGTGCGTTAATGTTAATGTAACGCACCGCAACTAACCTATTTTAGCTCACACCCCTCACACCCCACACCCTGCCACCACCGAAAAACTTTTTCAGCAGACCCTAATTATGATTGAGAAAAAGGGAGAATAATATAGCGAATGACTGTTCCTAGTAAAGCTGTTCCCAAGATGCCGATTAACGTCCAAATCTGGGCTTTCTGAGAGCCTTTTAATTCTTTTGTATCTGCTTTTACTCCTTCAATATCTTTTTCTAAACTATCGACTTTTTCCTCTAATCTCGCCTGTACTATTTTAATATCCATAACATCTTTTTGCAGATTATCTAACTTCTGATTAATTGAACCTAAAATTTCTTTGAGGTCCTGTTCTATAGTAACTGACATCTGATGATTCTCCTAATAATGATAGTTATCAGTATTATTGTCTATCTTGTCTCAAGTGTTTGCCAAACATTGCGCCTCATTTTCCCCTGCTGCCTTCTCTAATTGTTGCCCTACCCCTACCATTATCTCAACTAATCTCCGAGCCGATAATTCCTGATTTTCCTGTAAAATTCTGGTTTCATCGCCTTAATCTAGCTGACTTAACCCTAACAAGAATTTAAGCCAATCCTTTCTCAGCCAACCATTGAGGATTATATAAACGAGATTGATAACGGGACCCACCATCACAAAGAACAGTAACGATGGTGTGGCCTGGCCCCATTTGTTTAGCCAAAGCCACGGCAGCACCGACATTAATACCCACAGAACCCCCCATAAATAAACCATCTTTTTGTAATAGTTGATAAACAACTTTGATGGCAGTGGGATCATCAATTTGAATGGCATCATCTATAGGTGCGCCTTCCATATTAGCCGTAATACGACTATTACCAATCCCTTCAGTAATTGAACTACCTTCCAGGGTAATTGTCCCGGTTTTCACATAACTATATAAACCGCTACCCATCGGATCCGCCACCAGGCAACGCACCTGCGGATTTTGGTCTTTTAAAAACATCGCCACCCCCGCGTAGGTTCCCCCAGTTCCCGTGGCAGCCACCCAAGCATCAATTTTACCGTCGGTTTGTTCCCAGATTTCCCGGCCGGTGGTTTCGTAGTGAGCGCGACGATTAGCCAGATTATCGAATTGATTGGCCCAGATAGCATTTTCCATCTCACTGGCCAATCTCCCCGATAATTTAACGTAATTATTGGCATCTCGGTAGGGAACGGCGGGAACAGTCCGCACTTCCGCGCCAAGGGTTCTTAAGAGGTCGATTTTCTCTTGGGATTGGGTATCGGGAATGATAATCAGGCATTTATAACCTTTAGCATTGCAGATATGGGCCAAACCGATGCCAGTATTGCCGGCAGTTCCTTCGACAACGGTTCCCCCCGGTTGGAGAGTACCGGCTTTTTCCGCTTCTTGGATAATATATAAAGCGGCGCGATCCTTGACCGAACCACCGGGGTTAAGAAATTCGGCCTTACCGAGAATCTCGCAGCCAGTTTCCTCGCTAAAACTATTGAGACGAATTAGGGGAGTATTACCCACCGCATCGACGAAACCATTTTTAATATCCATAATCTGTTATTTTTCGTGCTGTTCGTAGGCTGAGACGATTTTTTGTACTAAGGGATAACGCACCACATCGGCCCGCGATAGGTAAGAAAAAGCGATCCCTTCTACTGATTTTAGGATTTTTTGAGCGGCAATTAACCCCGATTCTTGTGATTGCGGTAAATCGGTTTGGGTGACATCTCCGGTTACTACCATGCGCGAACCGAATCCCAAGCGAGTTAAGACCATCAATGCGATCGCAATTTTTCAACTGGGGAATTGAATCGTTTGCCAAGTTCTACCACTTTAGCAAAAGCGACGGGAGCGAGGACGGCTAATTAGTCCAAAATTTTCCGATTGTTGTCTTAGCCGGAAATATTGATTAAATTGGAAGTTTTTTAGCTGTTATTAGTTACTTAACCTAATATAGTGGTGGCATTCTGTAAGGAGTCCCACCGTGACTAACAATTCCATCGCTCCTTTGACTATTGGCAATACGATTAATACTGCCTTCCGTCTTTATCGTGATCGCTTCCAAACTTATGTATTCTTTGCTGTCCGCGCCGGCTTGTGGTCGCTTCTCCCCTTAATTTTGCAATTAATTCTCAGTCAATTACTTTATCAAACAATTACCCCCGAACAAGGCAGCGATATCGGTTTACGTTTATTTCTTTTCCCGATACAAATTTTCTCGGCCGCTAAGTCTCTTTTCAATAATGCGGTTATCTCGCGATTAGCTTTTCAAGACATCATTTATCAGCCGGAAACTTCTGGACAAGCAGAAAAAAAAGTTAAGCCGAAAATGTGGCGCTTGTGGTGGATGCAAGTTTTGATCGGTTTGTTGGGAGCGGCAATAATCTTGGCGATATCGCTGTCTCTGGTGCTAGTAAGTTTTATCCCCATCCTTGGTGTATTGCTTATTTTACTGGCTTTTTTCTGTCTTCCTTTTTTCTTCCTTTGGTTATCTGCTCGCATTTACATTGCCGAATTGCCCTTAGTAATTGAAGATAATTTAGGCAGTTGGCAAGCAATCAAGAGAGCTTGGCATTTAACTAAAAACTCGGCTTGGAGAATTGTGGGGCTGATGCTGATATTTATTGCCAGTTTATTAATTATTTCAGTTTATCTTCTGTCAGGGGCTTTGGCTTCAATTCTCTTTTTCTTTTCGGTCAAAATTCTCTTTTTCTTTTGGGTCAATTCTTCGGAGTACTGGCAAACGCTCACGGAAAATCCTCTTTTTTTCCAACAAATGCCGATGTTTTCCTATGGTATGATTACTATTTTCTTACTTCTGAATATTTTATTAGTTCCTTTTTGGCAATCTCTCAAAAGTGTGATCTATAATCATCTTTTAGACCAGAAAAAAAATGATGGGGGAGAATACTAATAACTGAGCGGCTCTTGATGTAAGCTAAGACGCATTTAAACCACTTATTCTTAGATTAGCCGAACTTCCCCCAATCCCTTTAATGTTGCCTCTTGTCTCGTTTCAACAAGCAATTTATACCCCACAGAAAACGGGTTTCTCGGAGAAACCCGTTTTCTACTCATGCAAGAAAAAGGGTTACAAAGTCCTCCGGGCACCGCACACCACCCGAAAACCGTAGTAGCCGTTGTAGCCGCGGCGGTTGGCGTTGTAACGGTAAGCGGAACGGCAGTTATTCGGATTGTAGTACCAAGAACCGCCCCGCAGAGCTTTATATGCCTGATTTTGCTGTTTTTTGCTCTTTTTTATCTCCTCATAGTTTTCGCACCAATCATCTTGACACCACTCCCAGACATTTCCGTGCATATCATAAGCTAAACGGCTTTTACTTCGGATCACCGATATAGACTCCAAAAGGGTTATAGCTATTGGATCATGCAGGTTAAGCGCCGTTTAGCTTATAAACCAAAGTCGTTGGCGTAGAATTGCCCAACAGGGGTGGTTTTTTGGAGATTGCCATTATAGTTGGCTAAATCTGGGGTAAGAATTTCCCCAAAGTGATAGGGGGGGTAGGTTTCTCCTTTGTCGAGATTTAAGGGTTTGGTTTGCGCTCGACAAGCGTACTCCCACTCGGCTTCCGTTGGTAGCCTATATTTTCTTTTACTTAATTTAGAGAGCCTTTGGCAAAATTCCACAGCATCTAACCAACTTACCATTTCAACGGGGTTTGTGCTGCCTTTAAACTCCGATGGCTCTGGTTTTAAATCTTGCTCTACTTTTAAATCTTTTCTTTGGGCAATATATAACCATTGAGCTTGGGTAATGGGATAAATACCCATCAAGAAGTTTTTCAGGGTGACGTTGTGTTGAGGCTTTTCACTTTTACTACTACTTTCTTGTTCTGAAGAACCCATTGTAAAGGTTCCCGATGGTATTTTGACTAATTCTATGTCTAGGTCATCGGTGAGTTTTTCTCTATAGATTAAAAGACGTTTTTGGGTCTTTTGGATGATTATTGTAGGCATAAGTAAGTGATTATGATTAAATTAAAAATTGATTTTATACTCTATCCTTCACCAGCTAATTTTAACACAGAAGTACGAGTAGTGGCATCTAAGCGAAACTTCAGCAATTCTAGTTGACCCTGAGCGAGGCCGAAGGGTCAACATCGAGCGAAGTCGAGACGTTGATTAAGAATTGGCTCAATACGTTGTAGATAACCATTTTGTTTAGCCTTTAATAATATTCCCATTGTTCCAGTGAGTTTTATTCCTAATAAATTTGCATATCGTCTCGCCAAACCATCATCAAGTAAAGCGAGAAAATCGGGAATTTCTATTGCTAAAGCTAATACTTCTTTTTCTCCTTTTCCTAAATCAGTGACAGGGAATCAGTCAAGTAAGTTAGTCTGATAGAGGTATTGAATCGGTGATGTATCGGCAATGACGTTAGGCATTAGCCAGATTCTCGATTAATTCTGCTTCCTTGAGTCGGAAGGTATCAACTCCATAGTCTGCAAGTTTAGAAAGAAAAACAACTCGCGGAATACCTGCTAAGTTGGCAGCAGTGCCAGAGGAAAGTTTTCCCAGTTCATAAAGTTTAATGGCAGCAAGAAGAGAGATTTCCTGTGCTAGTTGTTCTGGGGTGAGATGTAAAGCGAGAGCGGTTTCATCAGGTAGGGAAAGAGTGATTTGGTACATGATGAATCCTAGTATTAATTGATTGTAGGGTTGATTGTAGGGTTGATTGTAGGGTTGATTGTAGGGTTGATTCATGAATCAACCCTACCTTGATAAGGGGGAAACCCAAAACCCGTCTTCAATTTAATTATAACCAGCTACTTATCAGCCAACTCATATATAGTACATTTGTTCAAAAAAATCGAAAAAGGGTAAAAAGGGAAAAAAGAGAAAAAGGGTTACAAAGTCCTCCCGGCACCGCACACCACGCGAAAACCGAAGCTGCAGTAGATGACGACGCGCCTACCGTAGTCGTAGCGGCAAGCGGAACGGCAGTAATAAGGATAGTAGTACCAAGAACCGCCCCGCAGAGCTTTATTTGCCTGATTTTGCTGTTTTTTGCTCTTTTCTCGCCGAGGACTACCATCCCTAGGTGCGCCTTGATAATTTTCCCAGAAGTCATCATCATAATTTTCCCAGAAGTCATCCTGACACCACTCCCAGACATTTCCGTGCATATCATACAAACCAAAACCATTGGGGGGAAATTGCCCCACGGGGGTGGTTTTCTCGCGATATTCTCCTGCTGGTTCCTCAGCAAAGCGTTTCGTAGCATCGTAGTTAGCTAAATTTGAGGTGAGGGTTGCTCCGAAGTGGAAGGGGGTGGTGGTTCCAGCACGACAAGCATACTCCCATTCCGCCTCACTGGGTAGCCGATACTGTTTCTTGGTCATTTTAGAGAGCCTTTGGCAAAATTCTACGGCATCTAACCAAGATACATTTTCAACGGGGTTTGTGCTGCCTTTAAACCGCGATGGCTCTGGTTTTAAATCTCGCTCTACTTTTAAATCTTCTCTTCGGGCAATATATAACCATTGAGCTTGGGTAATCGGAGTTTGACTTAGGTAAAACGGGGCGATTTTTACTAAATGTCTGGGGGATTCTCCTTTGAACCAATCGCTATCGTATCTTTCCACTAGCCGCGCTATTTCCCTCTCTTCGGTTCCCATCCAAAACTCCCCCGAAGGAATATAGAGCATTTTTAAGCTGGGGGGATTTTCTTCAAAGTAGAAGGCTCTCACGGGTTCTTTGGCGGTAATTTGTCCCCTCTCATCCACAAAAACGGTTTTAGATTTGAACAGGGTTAGGTTAAATTTCTCGGTGATGATTTCTTCTTCTGTGTTATCCAAGACTTCCCTAAACTGGACTGGGATTGTCTCGGCGGTTATTTCTTCGCTTGCCAAAATTTTAAGCTGCTCAGGGGTTAAACGAAGGCGCTGATACAGTTCCCCATCTTCTACGCTGAAATCCTTAAGTCTATCCTTGAGCAGTTGAAACAATATTTCCTCTCCTCCCGTAAGCTCTTTTACCTTCGCTATGGTTACGGTTTTATATTTCCTTAGCCACTTTTCCTCAACCGGTGGGGGTGAAGGTGAGTCAACCATAGATTTCAGCTTTTGGCTAATTTCTTGGTACTTTGCTTCCCCTAGCTTTTGGAAAACCTTAGCAGATACCTTGGCAAAGGCGCGGACTAGATTAGCAGCTTCTTTGCCGAGGAGAACCTGGGGATTGGTAAGAATAAGACCAAAAAAGGTGGTGGTACTCAGGTTGAGTTTTTGGGCGATGTATTCCGAGAGGACAAAAATTACCTCTAAGGCGCGGCTATTCCCTAGTTCAGTGAGCAGAAGCTCTCTCACCTCATCATCAAATTCAAAATCTAGGCTGTTGGGGGGAGTATGAAAGTTAAATTTACCTCCTTTGTCCCACTTTACCGGTTCCCCTCCTAGATAGACTTTGAGAAAACCACTGAGGATGACTTCTGCTATGTTTAGGGGGTTAGAGGCGCTTAAAAGTTTGCTTTGGATAAGACGGACGATGGGAAGATTTACCGGGGCTGCGGCTAATTTTTTCAGTAATTCCCAAGCTAGAGGTGAGGCGGTACTAGCGAATAGTTCTAGAGCTTGCTTCCAAGACTTCCCAGACATCTCCGGAGAAATAGTTGCGGGTATTTCTCTGTTTTGGGGGGATTTTTCTAGTAGTACCCCCGCACAGGTGGCGTTGCTGTCACCACTGAGAACGAGCGCCCAAGCTTTTAAGGATGAAGGGGTTAGGGAGATGGTGGGTAGGGGAAAGTAGGTTTTTTGGATTGTTTCTCTGAGAATATGTTGATTTTCCTCTTCCTTCTCAATTTGTAGTAGCAGGGGGATAGAGGTAAATCTCCAGTTTTGTGAAGGTTTCCGGGGGGTTTGGTTGACTAGGGAGACGAACCAACCTCGACTAAGGGCGGTTCTTTCCCACATTGCTTCCGGGAAGGGAGAAAGCAGGGTGACAATTTGGTGTTTTCCCCAGTCCTGAAGAGCTTGGTTATAGCGTCCTTGATACCAGTCTGGGGAAGTACAATCACTGTAGAAGAGGATAAGTCTTTCGCCGCGAGGATGGATGAGATCTTTTGGGTGAATTGAGCAAGTATCGTTAGAGTAGGTACGGATGGCTAATTTTTGCTTGTCTTCGTCCCATCCGATGCGGTAGAGTTTGACATCCCGAAATGCGCCGATTTGTTCTAGCCAATCGCGGATTTCCCCAGCCATTTCTTTCCAAAAGACCATGGAGGCCCATTCTTCAATCAGTAAAACTACCTCTAGGGAACGGACTTTTTTGGCTTGGTAAACGGGTATTAGGGCTAAACTGCCATCTTTCTTGCCGATGCTATACTCGGCCGATTTCTGTACGGTGCTGTTTAGGTTTATTTGTCTTTGGGTGGCTGAGTCTATCTTTTGGATGAGGGGACGCACTGCCCGCCCTAATTTTAGGGTTTCTCGCCAGAATTTGGCGCCGGGGAGGCTAATGGGTAGGGTGTCTGCGCCTATCTTCTCAGGTTGTTTTTGTGCTTCTGTCCCCCGTATTAAGAGAACTTCATCGGATGGGGCTGCTGGCTCTTGGGTTTCGTTTTTACTCTCCTGGGAGGGGTTTTTAGTGGTCGGGGTTTCTTTCTTTTCTTCCCTAGGCTCTGTAGGGGTTTGGGGTTTTCCCTCCTCTTCTTGGGTGAGAACATACCACCATAAACTATCAGCTATCTGGTAACTGTCTAGGTCCCATCCCCTGCCCTTGACAAAGGTGATAAATTTATCAATCAGTTCTGGTGTGGGAAGGGTTTGGGTCATTTATTGCCTGTGTCGGTGAGATAGGTAAATAGTAGGTTGGTAAGGGACTTTAATTCTGCATCCGTGGGTTTATTTTCGCCCATGCTCATGCTCAAAAAGACGGCGTTTAAAAGCTGGTCTGTTGCTAGTTCCCCTTTTTCTCGTTTTTTAACATATTCTGCGATCGCTGCTTCTATTTTTTTACTTTCGCTACTGGCTTCTTTATAATTAAAATGGCTTTTTACTATGTCTTTTAGTACCTCTGGGGTGGGTTCGGGGATTTCTAAGAGCAGACATCTACGTTTAAAGGGTAGGGGAAAATCCCTCTCGCCGTTGCTCGTCATAATCACTATGGGGAACTGTTGGCAGCTTACCTTGCCTTGGGGGATGGGTTCCCATTCACCGTCATGGGTTTGTACTAGTATTGGTTGGTTTTCGGTATCTTTAGCGAGTCGGGAAAGTTCGGTGATTTCAAATCTTCCCTCTTCAAAAAGGTTTAAGAGGTCGTTGGGTAGGTCGATGTCACTTTTATCGAAAATTTGGGTTAAAACCCCGTCCTTTTAGGACGGCTTTAAGCTACAATGGAAAAAGCGATAACCAAGCTAAAAACTGAACCTTGACAACAGATAGTAAGGGGTTTCGTTCAGAAAAGACTTCAAATTCGGCCTTGAACGAGAGCGTTTTTCGGTGAAGCGTCAACCCCGTTCAGCGACCACCCTAAAAAAGTGGCGTGGTGAGGAATCGCCGTCCGTTTTACGGCGGCGAGGATGTCAACTATCTCATCGATAAGCAGTACCCGGGGACAATTTCTCGGACAGAGGGCTGTCCCCAAGGGACCCAAGCGGATATACTGCCCTATGTCTTTTTTTTCTTCTAGTTGGTAATCTTGCAAACGTGCGATCGCATCGTAGTAGTATAATCCCTCTTGTAGGGTGGTGCGGGTATTAATTGGCCAGACTAATACTTCTCCTAAGTCTAATTCGTAGGCGATTGCGTAGGCTAGGGAGGTTTTCCCTGTACCCGGTTTCCCTGTGACTAAAATAGGCCGGCGTAGGTGAATGGCTGCGTTTACGGTTTCCCTGGTTTTATCGTCAACTATGAGTTGTTTTCCCCGCTCCTCGGACTTGTCGGTGGCGAAGCTTCGCCAAGGTGGGATTTCTGGCCAGGTAATCTCATCCTTTGAGCGTTTTTCATGATTGCCTTGAAAGATTTTCCATGAATTCATAGTTAATTAACCTAGGTGCTGAGATGTTAAGCAGTGGAAGGGTGGCATCCGATTAGGGTCTTCTAAAAAGCATAATAGATGATGTCCTAGATGTTCGGGTTCATCTTCTAAATTATCTGGTGATTGTCGCCTCACCTCTTGAACTCTTGTGGACAATTGATTAATTTGAATATCCTGTAAGAGTGTATTAATTTGTGTTCTGTGACTTGCTTCCTGAGCATGACAGCGCGACCCAACGGCTAAAGGTATGCCATATTTTAAGCTTCTTTTAAATAATTGCTCTAAATCCTCTTGAGTTGAAGCGCAAAGATTGCTCCATAGAGTTGTTTCTTGGCACAAATAGGACTCGCTGTTATTAACTGTTTGTGTATCTATAGAATTTGTTGTTAATCTCTCCCATCTACTTTTCCAATGTTGATAAACTGGCATTTTACTATACATTGTTCCCAATCTCGTAAGAGAACGAACATTAACAAAATATGTTCTCTTAAGTTGAGTTAGGCTATCAAAGCAATTGTATTCCCAAGATTCAAAGTTAGTATATAGTAGCTTACCATCGGTGAAAAATTCAATATTTAAGTTTGCACCTCCTCGCTCATGACAATCTTCAATAATTTTTGTTAAAATGTTCGTTATATCTTTTTGAGTATAAACATCTTTGCTAACGCTACTATCTACAGGAATAGGTATATAATTATTTCCTTGACTTTGAGATGTATTTAACTGTAGAAAACACGCAGCAAATTTATATTCAGGGGAAGTATTTGCTTGACTTTTACTCTCCTCTATTTTGATAATTAGATAGTTGTTAATATTTTCTCGATTGTCAGGTTCTGCATTAATTGCTGGTATCTCTGCTATCCAAGCATTGTAATCTGTGTCAGTAATATTTAATAGTTTCTTTAACTCCTGTATTGTTTGTTCAATGTATGAGCGAGTGTCGCTATTAATTCTGCTATCTTGAGTAAGTCTAAAAAGTATTCTTAATAAATCTTTATCATCTTGAATATTTATGATTTTATCGATGATTTCTTCAAAATTAGCATTGTCATTATCTGGCAAGTACGACTTTATGATCTGATTCAGTTCTGATTGTTGTTGTCCAGACAATTTATTTTTAAGTTCTGTAAATATATTAATTTTTGTCTTATTTTCTTTAAGTTTATCCTGTAAAAAAGTCCCATTGTCACTTATTTTTCTATTATACTCTTCAACCAATGAGATGACATTGGCCTTGTTAACTTTTTCTATATACCTCTTGCATAATTTTTTTATGGTATAATATAAGTTTTTGCTTTTTTCTCAATTCTTAGATTGAAGTGGAAAAAAGAATAAAATGTGATCTTAGGTCAGGAAATCATCTATAATTTTGCTATGTTTATTAGCAAAATTATGGATTATCAAAACTTATCAGATGAACAATTCAAACGCCGTTT
>VYKQ01000174.1_pt1 | contig 18908 bp, 29 predicted proteins | sample 5114541 | NCBI WGS metagenome assembly VYKQ01 (sample SAMN12291801, study PRJNA351875) | freshwater metagenome | isolation source: freshwater lake | place: USA: Michigan, Baseline Lake | collected 2013-08-09
GAGATATTAACGCCGCTATCAACATTCTCAAAAAGGGACTAAGTACGGTAGGGCATACCGAAACTAATACGCGCCGGCGTGAGATTCCCTCTGGTTTGGTTGGATACGTCCTGCTAGATTAAGGAAACTCGATGAACCAAGAATCCCTCGCTTTTAGCGACGGGAGTGTCAAAAGATAATTAAGCGACATTAATCTTGATTTCATGAAAGAACCGTTAATTGAATTGAGAGGAGTATCGAAAAGATTCGGGGATAATGTTATTCTCGACGGTTTAGATTTAACCATTTATCGAGGGGAGGCCCTGGTAATTATCGGGCCATCGGGAACGGGAAAATCAACGGTTTTACGGTTAATTGCGGGATTAACGGGGATAAATGCCGGAGAAATTTATATTAAAGGCCAATTGCGTCAGGGATTGCTAGAAGATGGTCGGGAAGCGATGCGAACTTCCTTAGTTTTTCAGCAAACGGCCCTGTTTGATTCTCTCACCGTCGGGGAAAATGTCGGTTTTTATCTTTATGAACAAACTAATTTAAAAAAAGCCATAATTAGGGAATTAGTGGAAAAAAGCCTGGAAATGGTCGGTTTACAGGGAATTAGTGACCTTTATCCCTCGGAACTATCGGGGGGAATGCGTAAACGGGTGGCTTTTGCCCGCGCTATTATCACTAATCCCGATAATCAGGCCGATAATCCCGAATTACTGCTGTATGATGAACCTACCGCTGGATTAGACCCGATAGCTTCCACAATTATCGAGGATCTAGTGCGGACTCTCCATGAAAAATCAGGGTCTGCGAACACTTATGTGATGGTTTCTCACCAACAAAGTACCATCCGACGCACCGCCGATCGAGTAGTATTTCTCTATCAGGGAAAAGTGCAATGGCAGGGATTAGTGGCAGATATCGATCGTACCGATCATCCCATGATCCGGCAATTTTTTAGCGCCAGCATTGAAGGCCCGATTAGGACAATCGTTTAAGCTAGATTAAGCTAAATTAAGAACTATCGAGAATGAGAGAAAAATCATGCAGAGTTCGCGAGCTTTACGGGAAGGAAGACTAGGTTTGTTTGCCCTAGGCGGATTATTGGTCTTTGGGGCGCTCGCTATCTGGGTTCGCGGGGGAGGATTTGGTCAAAGAACCTATCAATTAATCTTCGAGTTTGCCGACGTGGAAGGGTTACAAGTCGGGGCGCCGGTACGTTTTCGCGGGGTGAGAGTGGGAAGAATTACGAGTTTTATCCCAGGGAGTAATCAAGTGGAGGTTATTGCCGAGATAGCTTCTGCTAATTTAGTTATGCCTAGGAAGGTAACTGTTACTACCAATCTTTCCGGATTAATTGGGGAGGCAGCCATCGATATCACTCCCTTAGTTTCTTTAAGTGCTGAGGCCAAAAATCTCGACCCTCTGAGTCCCGACTGTGATCAACAGTTAATTCTCTGTAATAATACTCGTTTACAGGGGACAACAGGAACACAATTAATGTCTAGTGTTGGTCGTTTAGTGGATACTTTTACCAGTCCTGAATTTGTGGGTAATCTCAATGATGTCACCAAAAATACCGCTATAGCGGCTCAAAAAATCGCCCGTTTATCCGATGATACCTCCCAGACTATCCGTAATGCCCAAAGAGAAATCTCTCGTCTATCTTTGGAATTAGCTACCACCAGTCGCTCGGTCACTAATACGGCTAATAATGCCTCCCGTTTTGTCAATACTTTAGATAATACCGTTCAGGAAAATCGCAGTCAAATCAGCAGGACTTTTCAACAATCTTCCCAATTAGTCGCTAATCTCAATGCTGTTCTCAGCGAAAATCGGGGACAAATTGTTAATACTCTCGATAATATTAATCAAGCTAGTTTAGGTATTGGTAGTCTCGCTAATAATCTCAATAATACCGCCCTGAGGTTGAATGCAGGTTTAGATGAAATTGATACTAAACAAGTCATGGAAAATATCGAGACTATTTTGAATAATGCGGTGGAAACATCGAATAATTTACGAGAAATTACTAAAACTATTAACGATCCTGCTACAATTGTCGTACTGCAAAAAACTCTCGAATCCGCTAGGGTGACTTTTGAAAATACTCAAAAAATCACCTCCGATATCGATGAGTTAATTGGTGATCCCCAATTTCGCGAGAATTTAAGACGTTTAATCGATGGCTTAAGTAATCTGCTTTCTTCCGGGGAACAATTAGAATATAATTTGCGTATCGCTCAAACTTTGGATACCATGACTCAAGAGTTAGCTAAACAAAAAGTTTTGACCATCTCTCGACCTTTAAATCCTAAGCAAATGCAACTCTATCACCAATTTATCGTTCAACAACCTCAAACGAGTGAAAAATGACAAAACAGCACAATTCAAGCGATTTTCAGTGATTAGTAAACAGTAATCACTGAACTGAAAACTCACATCTGATAACTAATAACTGATAACTGAAAACTCACATCTGATAACTAATAACTGATAACTGATAATAATATGTTGAAATCAATTTGTATTACTCTTGGAACTCGTCCCGAAGCGATTAAATTAGCTCCCGTTATTCGTACTTTTCAAGAATCGGAACAGTTTCAAACCCATGTAATTCTGACGGGACAGCATAAAGAAATGGTAGCGCAGGTGATGGAATTATTTGCTTTAAAAGCAGATGAAAATCTGGATATTATGCAAACCCATCAAACTTTAACTGATATTACTTGCCGCAGTTTACGGGGTTTAGAAACGGTTTTTGAGCGTATAAAACCAGATTTAATTATTGTGCAAGGTGATACTACTACGGCTTTTGCTGCTGCTTTAGCGGCTTTTTATCAACAAATTCCTATCGCCCATGTGGAGGCAGGATTAAGAACTAATGATATCTATAATCCCTATCCCGAAGAAGCTAATCGTCGCCTAATTTCTCAACTGACTACCCTACATTTTGCTCCCACTACTTTAGCCGTGGAAAATTTACAAAAATCCGGGGTGACAGGAAATATTCACCACACTGGCAATACGGTTATTGATGCTTTATTAACCGTAGCCAAAACCGCACCAGAATGTCAAATTGCGGGCTTAAATTGGTCAGATTATCGGGTTTTATTAGCCACGGTTCACCGCCGGGAAAATTGGGGCGAACCCCTACAGGATATTATCAAAGGATTTACTTTGTTGTTAGAAAAATATGCCGATACAGCCCTATTATTACCCCTGCATCGCAATCCCACCGTCCGAGAACCAATACAGTCCGCTTTGGGCAATCATCCCAGGGTATTTTTAACTGAACCTCTCGATTATGCCGAGTTAGTGGGGGCGATTCAACGCTGTTATTTATTATTAACTGATTCCGGCGGCATTCAAGAAGAAGCCCCTAGTTTAGGAAAACCGGTTTTAGTATTGCGAGAAACCACGGAAAGACCGGAAGCAGTACAAGCGGGAACAGCGAAATTAATTGGCACTAATCCAGAGCAAATTTTAGCAGAAGCGGGAGAATTATTAGGGGATAAAATCGCCTATGCTCGTATGGCTAATGCAATTAATCCTTTTGGAGATGGACAAGCATCCCAAAGAATCCTCCAAATCGTCCAAGATTTTTTGGCTTAATCTATGACTACTTGGTTGGGTATCGACCCCGGATTAGCGATTGTCGGTTGGGCTATTCTCCGGGATAATAGTGAGTTAATGCCGATTTTAGTCGATTACGGCACGATCGAAACTTCTAAAAATCTTTCTACTGCCCAGCGTTTGATCGAAATTGAACGGGATTTAAAGGAGTTAATCGCAGAATATAAACCGGGAGAAATTGCCGTGGAAATGCCCTTTTTTAACCGGCAAATCAAGGCAGCCGGTGGAGTCCTGCAAGCCTTAGGAATTATCAATCTAGTTAGCTGTCGCGATGGGGGAATTGAACCGATTTTCCTCCATCAAGCTAGTTGGAAATGTCATCTCGGCCATGGTAAGGCCACTAAAGCTGAGGTGGCCGAACAAATTAAGTATTTATTCGGATTGACAAAAATGCCCATTAATGATGCTGTAGATGCTATAGCGATCGCATACGCCGCTTTCAGTGGCGTTCGCAATCAAATCTCTTGAAGTAATTTGACGCAATTGGTCAAAAAATTTAGCTGACAACTAAAAGCCATTTTTAAGCTTGGACTGTCTTAGTTCGATGGGACGGTTGAAGATAATAAGGCCTTCAAATATCTTTGATTAGCGTTGGGTTTCCTTCCCCAACCCAACCTACCATATCAGCGATCACACCAAAGGGTTTAAGTGTGGACATTGTGATAATTGTCATCGTCAATGCTAACAAAAATATGGTATAGTTCTTAAATGAGTATAAGTTTAAAATAATGAAAATAAAAGTTTCCGAAAAAAAGCGATCATCAAACGGAGTTAACCCTCAGTTAAAAGATATTGCCTATTCTATGGACGCACTGATTCCAGGCTTTTATATTTGGTTGGGTTCTTTTTGTTGGCGATTGGGGGGTAGTGATGCAGAAGAAAGTTATCCAGGAACAATACATAGTTTTGCTGGTATCAGCTTAGTTTTACCTGGTTATCAAATTTTTACAACCTATAAAGGGAGTTATGACCCTCGATAAGCATCAAATTGATGGTCTTTCTCCCATTTCATCTAAAACAATGCCAGCAGAAGTTTTTGAACAATTGATGTTCAATGCCGGTTATACCGTTGTTGGGTCTGCTCCAGCCAAGGGAAATAGAATTAAAGTTTGGTGGAATCATTCTAGTTTTCGTCGTGTTGAAGCAATTTATAGTGACGATAGAAGTCTGGTTATTACGGCTTATCATCCATGAATCATGAGCTTTCTGTGACGAAAATATATTTATTGTTTACCCACAACGGGCCCAACCTACAAGATCAGCGATCGCACTGTAGGTTAAGGGGTTATTATCGGCATCGGTGGCGGTAATTGTGCCTACAGGAGTATTGATGGTGCAAGTTAATGTTGTCTGGCTCAGTGTCTGAACTATAATGGGGAATGACTAGAGTTTTCTCCCTCAAAAAGTATATGGCAAGAAGAACTAATCATCTCATGACTGGTCACTTAAAGACAAAAATGACGATTATAGGTGTTTTTGTCGCTATTTTCTGGATTGTAGAAATTTTAAACCAATTTGTTTTTGATCATCAATTAAATCAATATGGCATTATTCCTCGTTCTTGGCCTTTTGGGTTAAGAGGGATTTTATTCGCCCCGTTTTTACATGGTGGTTTCAAAGATCTTATTGTCGGTACTATAGGGTTTGTTATTTGTAGCTGGTTGGTGATGCGATTAAAAATACGTGATTTTTGGATTGTTACTATCATCACTATGATTGTTGGAGGATTGGGGATTTGGATCTTCGCCCCGACTAACACTCCTCAGATTGGGTTGAGTAGCCTGATTTTTGGCTATCTAGGATTTTTAGCGTTAGGAGGTCAGAGTAATTTTGATCCAAATTATGATAAGGATGGCTTTCTGGTCAATTTTTTATATGTTTACCTTTCAATTTTTTTAGTTTTTGTTTTTATATATGGGCAACAAATTTCTCACTTGCTATCTGGATTTTTAACTGGCACTTTAGCGGCTGAGTTCATTGCTCAAGAAAAAGGAAGAGCCATGAGAAGTGTGTTTTTTCGTCTATTTTTCTTTATTTTTATCACTTTTTGGTTTGTAAATTGGCTATTGACTGGTGATAATTTCATCAATTTCATATTGGGAGTCATTGGTTTTATCGCTTGTGCAATAGCTGGAGGATCTTCAAGCACATCAGGGGAGCAGAAAGATACAATTCCTCAAGCGGGTCACGCAGAGGCGCGTCATCGTGATCGTGTAGAAGCAGAAGAACGATATCGCCAGTGGAAAGAACAAGAACAGCGCGATTGGGAAGAACAACAACGGCAAAATAATGAAGATCGTTGATGGCGGTAATTATATCATGCTTAAGTCAAACAGATTCAAGGTAAAGGAAGATAATCAATTCGGTCTTGATACTCATTATCAAATGAAGCTTCAGCCGCCATAATTAACTCATCTATATTTTCCCCAATACTCAAATTAGGATTCAGAATAAAAATACCTGGAATATGACGATGATTTTGTAGATGATCTGCTAAATGTACGGGCATAGAAGTCCGATTATTTGTTACCAGAATAAAATTATTTTCTTCACACCAGCAGAGAATTTCAGGATCTAATGTTCCTTTATCTGGTGTAACAGGTTCTCCAATCACTCTAATAACTAAATCAGGCTTGAGTCTTCTTAGTTGAGTCGCATAGAGAGGATCAACATTTTCATCTAAGAGATATTTCAGACTCATTTGCTTGTTTGATTGCTTTTCTTTGTTGCCTTAACTTTCTCAATTTTTCTGCAACAGGAGGAGGATTTTGTTCTTGTATTTCTCTCATTCTTTCTCCATGTTCGATCCATTCGGTTAAGTAATTGGTTATTTTTTCTTGCTCATGCAAATAGTACAGAATTGTTGCATAAACTTGTTCTAAGCTCAAAGATGAGTAAGTTTTAGCAATTTCTTCAGGTGTTTTGGCATGATAAATATAGTCATAGAGAATGGTTTCAATACCAATTCTTGTTCCTTTTAACCGAATGTCATTAGGGGCTAGAAAGTTAAAATAGTCTTCGAGTTGCATCATAAAATTTACCGAAGCTGTACTGAATCTAAAAAATAAGCTTGCCTAATTTCTTGTACACCATGCTGTACTGGTACTTCCATCTGGTGCAGTGTAATCTTGGTAATTACCATCACTACATTTTGCACCCGTAAAATTAGTATCTGTAACATCTGCACCTGTAAAATTAGCCCTTCTTATATTAGCATTCATCAAACTTGCTCCTCTTAAATTAGCATCCATTAATTGTGCAAAACTAAGATCGGCACTGTTAAGTCTTGCATTAGATAAATTTGCTCCTATTAACTTAGTCTCGCTTACATAACCTCCGAAAGAAGCTCCAGTCAAAATTGCATTACTTAAATTTGCTTTTGTCAAATCAGAACGACTTAGATTAACACCACTCAAATCCGCACCTTGTAAATTCGCTTGTCTTAAATTTAAACCACTTAAATCAGCCCCACTGAGATCACATCCTGGACATTGTTTGGTTTGCTTAAATTTCTTGACGTGATCGGGATTTTCAGCACGGCTAGGATTAGCTAAACTAACACAAGATAGGATAAAAATTGAAAAAAGAGTAGTTAATTTCATAACTGTTCCACCTCAATCAACTTGAAAACGGGATAACCAACGGACTATCGTAACACAGAATTTTCCTAAAATATTCAAGATAATAGCAAAATTTTATGATTCCCTGCTACCATCCAAATCTCATTCCCTGCTTGAGCCGCTGCACTAGAGCGCGACAGCTTGACTTGAAAGAAGCTGACCGATGGGGTGACGGCCACCCACAACCACCAGGCTCTCTTGGACTGGGGATGAGAGCCCATCGGCATTTCCTTGTCCGAATCCCGTCTCGTCGGCTCCCACTATCGGCGCGGCTTGGATGTAGGCTTCGGCTTCCGCCACAGAGGGCTGATAGTGCCTCACTTCCTTCCTTTCTCAGACGATTGACTGTCCCCAGAGACATCTTCACCCCAAATAAGTCGGACATCGTACAAACCACCATCCGATGGGAATGACGGTACATTCCACTCAAGACTGAGACGATGGATACCGCTCTCTCGGAGTAGCCGCTCTCTTCTACGTCTTTGGGGAGGAGGGATCGGGTTTTTTCGCCGCAGTAACGCACCAAATCCCCAAAATGGCTACCAGATATTATAAGGCGATCGCCGCTTTGATTGACACAAGCAAAAACTTCAACAGATATAATGGGGCTTGACAGGTGGTATCAGTTATCAAAGCACGGCTCAAGCGATTGAAGGTTGAGTTGGCGTTAAAAAAAGTAACCTTTGGTTGTGTTGGGTTTTGTGCCTTAATCAAACCTACACGCTGTTGTTCTTTATTTTTTAAGTTGAAATTCACAATAATAAACAGTGCCACATTTCCCTAAAGTATTACCCTTTATATCTATGACTACAATCGGAAAAGGTTTCTTTGATGCTAAATGTTGCTGAGTTTTGCGATAGTGAAGAATTTGCAGTCCCTTACTACGAGGTTCTACTACAAAAATATATTTATTGTTTGTCCATTTAATTTGTTTGAGTTTATACTTAAACAATCTGACTTGAGTTTGTGGATTAGGTCTTCCTATTGAATTGGTTTCAGCGAATTTATCGGAGCATTTGTATATTCCATCCACAGACCAAACCCCTGAAAATAAGATTAAATCTCCTCCTCCGCTGGCTCCATAATATTCTGAAAAAGTTAATATATCACTTTTCCAACGTCCATCATTAAGTATTTCTGCATCGGTTGTATTAGTACCAATTCTATGACTATTTCTTCTTATTAGGTTAATTTGTTCTCTTGCACTTGGTCTGACAAAAGTATCTGAATTAAAGCAAACTTCAAAAGGAACATTTTTTACTGATTGTGCTTTAACCAAAGGAAAGGAACCAGCAAAAAGCGTTGACAATCCTAATAAGGAAGCACTTAAAAGATTTTGGGAGTTAAATAGTTTCATGGCTTTGTCCTCTGAGAAAACTTAATTAAAATCAAACGTTTTTGTTAACTGTTGGTTGTGTTGGGTTTCGCACATTAAGCCAACCTACACCCTGTTTCAGCTAAAATAGTACATTATGATTGTCATTGCGAGCGATAGCGAAGCAATCTAATCGCGAGATTTTCTCTTGCCTCATTTTAGCTGAAACAGTCCAGTATCCTGAATCTAGCTTGAGCTTTTTATCAGGTATCATGGAGTTAATCTTGTAGGAGCATTCGATATGACTCTGGCATCAGGTGGGCAAGCAACAATCATTCGTACAGAGCGTGGATTGACCATTTCAGGTACACGCATCACTCTTTATGACGTAATGGACTATCGGAAGGCTCAGTACCCATCCAAGCTGATCCGTGAAAAACTGGGTCTTAATGATGAGCAGATTCGTTTAGCCCTAGAATATATTGATACCCATCGCGCTGAGGTTGAAGCAGAATACCAAGAATGCCTGCAAACAGCCGCGGAGATTCGGCAATATTGGGAAGATCGAAATCGTGAACGATTTGCCAAGATCGCAGCGATGCCCCCAAAGCCAGGTCAGGAAGCCCTGCGTGCCAAACTTCAAGCCTGGAAAGCCCGGATTGAAGCCGAATGATGAATTTCTTAATTGATTACAACTTAACAGGTGATGCTGTTTTGTTCTGGGGAACTCTTTCGGCTGAAGGATGGCTTGACCTATTAACCATCCGCTTCTTCACCTTTCAGGAAGTTGGGTTGCCGATGGATAGTAGCGATCGCGTCGTTTGGCAATTTGCCCAAACCAACCAGATGATTTTGATTACAGCGAATCGGAATATGAAGGGAGACGATTCTCTAGAACAGACAATACGGGAAGAGAATACGCCAACTTCCTTACCAATTTTGACAATTGGGAATCCTGATCGATTTGATGAGGGCCGCTATCGGCAAAACTGTGCCACTCGTCTGATTGAGATTTTGCTTGATCTCGACAACTACATGGGAGTAGGTCGAATTTTTATTCCCTAAAGATCGCCATCTTCTAGTGGACTGTTTCAGCTAAAATAGTACATTATGATTGTCATTACGAGCGATAGCGAAGCAATCTAATTGCGAGATTTTCTATTGCCTCATTTAGGTTGACGTTAAAAAAAGTAACTGTTGGTTGTGTTGGGTTTTGTTCTTCAACTACAAGAGCAGCGATCGCACTCATCAAAATTTAGGTTAATTTTTAAGTAATTTCGAGAATATTTCCTGGAGATTAAAATGACAACAAACAAATCTGATTTTGAACAAATCTTTGATGTTTTGAAAAGCTACCTAGAGAGTCTAAAGTTAAAATATCAAGTTAAAAGTTTAGGAGTTTTTGGTTCTTTTGTTAGGGGTGAAGCGACAGCTAATAGTGATCTAGATTTATTGGTAGAATTTAAAGGAGATGTCACTTTTGATAATTATATGGATTTAAAATTTTTACTTGAGGATTTATTTAAGCGCAAAATTGATTTAGTAATCAAGGAAGATATTAAACCCCAGATTCGAGAACGTATTTTAGAGGAAACGGTTTATGTCTCGTGATCTGAGGCTTTATTTAACTGATATTTTGAGTAGTATTCAAAAAATTCAAGATTATACAGCAGGGATGAACTATGATGATTTAATTGAGGATAATAAAACTTTTGATGCAGTCGTTCATAATTTGCAAATTATTGGCGAAGCAACTAAGCAAATTCCTGATGAGATTAGGCGAAAATATCCTGAGACTGCATGGCGAAAAATTGGTGGTTTAAGGGATATTATTGCTCATGCTTACTTTATGGTTAATCCTAAGATTGTTTGGGATATCATCGCAACAAAAATTGAACCACTTTATAAGACTGTTGAATTGATTTTAGAGCGTGAAATTAAATAGGAGTATTCATTGTTTACCAAAGTGAATAGTAATGTCCATAATGCAAGTTATGTTGTTCAACACTCTATTTTGACTTAAATTACTCTAAAATGCTACCTTCTATTTGTTGGCTAGTTATCAAAGCTAGTAAGCTGAAAGTATAGAATATTTGAGTCAGGTTAAATTTGATCTTCATGGTTTTATCTTTTAAGATGATAAGGAAAAGTTACACTTCGTCATAATTTTATAGACATATTGATAATCCCCAAGGAAGAGGATTAGGTGCATTTTCTGGTTTAACACATTTATTCAATTTTGTCGTTACATCAGATTGAATGTAGTAATCTTCACCCCAATCTGATTGATCATTACCAAAACCAACTATCGCTGTATTGCTACAATTAGCAACAATTCTATCTGCCCAACTTTTCAATAAACGAGTTTCACTGTAATAAGAACTCAAAACAATAGCTAATACATCAGTTTTATTTGTTGGATTTCCTGTTCTATCTTCATTGGCTACTCCTTTATAAATTTCAAACTTAACCCTTCTAACTCCCTTTGAACGAATTTCTTGAAGGATTTTATCAACAGTAGCTTGACAGCCTAGCTTTGGTTCTGATTGTGCTTTAACCAAAGGATAGGAATTAGCTAAAACCGTTGACAATCCTAATAAGGAAGCAATTAAGAGATTTTGGGAGTTAAGTCGTTTCATGGTTTTGTCCTCTGAGAAAACTTAATTAAAATGAAACATTTTTGTTGGCAGTTGAGTAGTTGAGTTGACGTTAAAAAAGTAACCGTTTGTTGTGTTGGGTTTCGTTCCTCAACTACAAGAGCTGCGATCAAACTTCGGCTAATCCAATCGAAGCCGATCACAAAGACGATAAGTCCCTTTGTTTTTGGGCAATTTCCAAAAGTACATCGTCAAGAGTTGGCTCTGGACTTGCCTTAACGCCCTCAATCTCATGTTTATGATGCGGAAAAGTTTTAATTTCGGTATGGTGAGGAGCATTATCATAACGAAAAATCATTACTTGATGCTCATCCATATAATGATAACGATATTTTATTTTGGCTTTTACATCAGTATTTTTTACTTCAATAAAATCTAGACGATGATTGTTTTCAAAAATAATTGAAACACTAATATAACCTTGATTCGTATTGTAAATTTTTTTTGTTAGCGAAACAAAGCGTATATTAGTAAAGGATTGAAGGATTGTTTCGATTTGCAAAAAATAGGCTTCAATCATCTTAACTTTTGAAGTTGAATTTCATTTTGTCCGAGCATTTCACACAATCCAGCCCAAATCATAAAATCTTCTTCATCCGCTAAGATACCTTGAGAAAATTCTTGATAAAATTTTTCAGATGTTATCTGATATTTCTGCTCAAAAACTCTTAAGTCTAATCTTAAATTTAAAATTGCTCTTTGCAATCTTACTATCTGATCATCAATAATACTTTGAGCAAAACTTTCTTCATCTTCTACAGAACTTAAAATTATTTTTAATCGCTGTTCGGTTTTGGGTTGAACAGATAGGTGAAAATCTAACATTAGTTTACCTCATCAGCTAAATTACCAGAATGGCGATCACATCCTTGATTTGCTCATTGGTTAAGTTGAAAAGACCACGAATGAATTTGGCGGATATTGGGCGGCTACATATTCCATAATATCATAAGTAGTTTCATGGTTTTGTCCTCTGAGAAAACTTAATTAAAATGAAACATTTTTGTTGGCAGTTGGGTAGTTAGGTTGACGTTAAAAAAGTAACCGTTGGTTATGTTGGGTTTTGTGCCTTAACCCAACCTACAAGATCAGCGATCGCACTCTGTTAATATATCTAAAATATCAGCGATCGCATTATCATTATAAAATAGGCGATCACATTTATTCTGTTAAACATTCTAAGAAAGAATTAACACCTAACAATTTGATGCTATATAGTTGCATTGCTCTTCTTAATTCTTCATCAGCCCGTAAATCATCATCTCCAGATACAATAATATTTGCTTCTCCATCAATAGCTGTAGATAAAATAGGTAAGTCTTTAGGATCTCGGCAATGAGGAGGAATCGTTTTGGTTTCAACCCAGATTGAGCGACTTCTTAACTGTTTTTCTAGTCGTAAAGCTTGATTGATGTCAATATATTTTTTGAGTCTAGGTCGATTCCAAACTTCATGAAATTCATCGAAAAGAACTTGACTGATAATTAGTTGAAAGTTTTTCTCATTAAATGCTTCTAGTATGGGTAGTGTAACTCGTCCTTTTAGCAAAATACGAATCCAAATATTCGTATCAATAACTACTCGTAATGTCATGTTTATTTAATTTTTGCTTGACGTACAGCTTGAATTTCTTGCATAATATCATTATCGGTAACTTCATCTACTGGATCTTGATTATAGAGTTCTGTAATTAAAGCTTTTAAATCTGACTGTAGCTCTACTTCAATTAAAGCTTTGGCTATTTTTGTACGCTCACTGGGCTGTAATTGTTGAATGACAGAAATGAGTTGTTCTAGGGTTATAGGTATTGTTATCATAGATTTCATGTCTCTTAGTTGAATAAAAACAGTCTGTAATCTCATTATATCAAGTATGATGAGGATCTTGGTTATGCGAAACTAGACGTTAAGTTCAATAGGCGGTAATTGTTGGGTTTCGTACCTTAACTAAAGCTACGCGCCTAGACTTATTATATGCTAAAACTTACTGAATACCGCTATATTTTTATAGGCAGGGTGAAACCCCCCAAGGTAATAGTCCGTGTGTCCCAGCAGGAACACACTTATTTAATTTTGTCGTTCCATCAGATTGAATGTAGTAATCTTCACCCCAATCTGATTGATCATTACCAAAACCAACTATCGCTGTATTGCTACAATTAGCAACAATTCTATCTGCCCAACTTTTCAATAAACCATGATATTATCAATAATGGATTGACTTCGAGAATCAAAAGTAGGTTTTTTAGTAAAATCCCAAGCACTTAAAATTATTTCTAACTCGTCTGTTCTGTTAGTTGGATTACCCGTGTTATTTTCATTGGCTTTTCCCTTATAAAGCTTAAACCAAGTCCTTCTAACTCCTTTAGAACGAATTTCTTGAAGGACTTTATTAACAGTAGCTTGACAGCCTAGTTTTGGTTCTGATTGTGCTTTAACCAAAGGATAGGAACCAGCAAAAAGCGTTGAGAATCCTAATAAGGAGGCAATTAACAGATTTTGGGAGTTAGGTAGTTTCATGGTTTTGTCCTCTGAGAAAACTTAATTAAAATGAAACATTTTTGTTGACAGTTGAGTAGTTGAGTTAACTTTTAAAAAAGTAACCGTTGGTTGTGTTGGGTTTCGCGCCTTAACCTAACCTACTAGATCGGCGATCGCACTACAAGATCAGCGATCGCACTAAAATTTTCTGTCCAAAGAGGATCGCTGGTGACAACTTGTGGAGTTATTATTATAGATTTAGACTTTGAACAAGGAGTTTAAGGAAAAATTATGGAACCTCATAGAAAACTGCCTGATAATATTATGGCTGTTGCCATTGTCCAGCTTATCTTGTCTTCGTTTGGTGTCATGGCAGGTCTACTGCTGATGTTGGGTGGAGCGATTGTTGGTGGACTGTGGGGTGGTCTATCTGGAAATTCTTCAGACGCTGCAATGGGGTCATTTATTGGATTTTTACTCGCTTTACTGCTTTCTTCCCTTGCCATTATCCAGTTTGCCTCCAGTATTGGTTTATTCTCAATTCAGAAGTGGGCTTGGTATGGTACGGTAATCACTCAAGCAATTGGCTTACTTGTAAATGTTGTTTGGCTCTTCATGGGTAATTTCTTGACTATTTTGGTGATAGTTGTCGGAATTTCCATTCTTTGGGTCATGTTTCAACCTAACACTCTGCGGGTTTTTGGATTAAGGATATGACGTAGTGAAAAGCTTTGAGAATTCTAATGTTGACTTGCGGTCATTTTCTTTAACACACTGAATCAAAAGGCGATCGCACTATCAGGCTACTTTTTGCGAATTGGGCAAGTCCATCCTTCCGTACATCCTCCCAAACGATTACCTTTAGTATCTACAAATTCAAACCAAACAGTCTGATCTTGCGCCAAATCCCATGCAGTTTTTCGATAGTTAATAACTTGAAAACCTTTACCTCGGTATTCTAAAATAAAGATATATTTGTTATTTTTCCACTGAATTTGTTTTAGTTTATGGTTAAAAATCCATAGCTGAGTCATTGGATTTCGCTGATCTTGCCTATGGTTTTCAATTAATTTATCCACACATTTATCATGAGATTTACTTTGTGAATTCGATAATGACCAAAGACCTGCTTCAAAACCCATAAAACCTGTTCCGTTTAACCCAGCATAATAGGAAAAATAAAAAAAGTCGTCTTTCCATGGGGGTAAGTTTAAAATTTCTTGACTACTCAAACCTTGATAATGATTGTCTGATCTCAATCGATTAACGTGCTTTTGAGGATTGGGACGAACAAAATTAGCGTGGTCAACACACACTTCAAAAGGGATATTTGTTCCTTGAGATTGAGCAATAATAGAATCTCTAGGAATTGCTTGAATTTGATTTTCAGTTTTGGTATCTAGTTGTTGGCTAGTTATCAAAGCTAATAAGCTGAAAGTACAGAAGATTTTGGGTGGCTTAGATTTGATGTTCATAATAACTAACTCTCCTTATGATTTTTTCACGATCTTTATGAGCATTGTGGTCCCCATTCCTTACCCCACGGAAGAATAGATGGTGGTGTACCATCCGGGCACTCCATTAATTTTGTCGTTCCATCAGATTGAATATAATAACTGTCACTAAAATCTGATTGAGCGATACCAAAAGAAACTATAGCGGTATTACCACAATTAGCAACAATTTTATCCGTCCAACTTTTCATTAAAGCTGGAGAGTTCACGATATTATCAATTATGCTATCGCTTTTGGGATCAGTATTAGTATAAGTCTCATTGTATGAATCAAAAGTAATATTTAATACATCAGTTCTGTTTGTTGGATTTCCTGTTGTACCTTCATTAGCTGTTCCTTTGGAAATACTCCAATGAACCCTTCTAACTCCCTTAGAGCGAATTTCTTGAAGGACTTTATTAACAGTAGCTTGACAGCCTAGCTTTGGTTCTGATTGTGCTTTAACCAAAGGATAAAAACCAGCAAAAAGCGTTGACAATCCTAATAAGGAAGCAATTAACAGATTTTGGGAGTTAAGTAGTTTCATGGTTTTGTCCTCTGAGGAAACTTAATTAAAATGGCACATTTTTGTTGGTAGTTGAGTATTTGAGTTGACGTTTAAGTGCTTTCATTATCTCGAATTACTTTTTGAGTTGACAATCATATTTACACCTACCTAATAAGCGACCTTTTGTATCTATAACTTCAATGGGAGTAGTTTTACCTGATGCTAAATCCTGCCGTGTTTTTCTATAATGAAGAATTTGTAATCCTGAATTACGAGATTCTACTACAAAAATATATTTATTGTTTGCCCACTTGATCTGTTTTAATTTGTAGCTAAACAATCTGACTTGAGTTTGTGCTGAACTTGAATTAGTTTCAGCGAATTTACTCGAACATTTGTCTAGTCCTGTAGCAAAGTTTTTATCACGCACTCTTGCATAATAAACGCCTGAATAGATTTCTATATCAGTTAATCCACTTACACCATAATACGAGTCATAACGAAGAATGTTAGCTTTCCAGTCGGGGGAATTGATCACATCTGAGATATTTCTATAACCCCTATAATTAACATATTTATCTTTGATATATTCTCTTGGACTTGGACGAACAAAACTATCTGAATTAAAGCAAACTTCAAAAGGAATATTTTTTACTGATTGTGCTTTAACCAAGGGATAAGAACCAGCAAAAAGCGCTGACAATCCTAATAAGGAAGCAATTAAGAGATTATGGGAGTTAAGTAGTTTCATGGTTTTGTCCTCTGAGAAAACTTAATTAAAATCAAACGTTTTTGTTAGCAGTTGGTTGTGTTGGTTTTTGTTCTTCAACTCAACCTATAATATCAGCGTACTGCTACGCAGTGCCTTCGGCATCGCACTATGATTATTTAAAAATTAAATGAATATCCTTGCAAGAGGACATTATTGGGGAAAATTAGCGATTTTTGTCATAAAAAAAGCCCTCGAAGCAATCTTATACTATATTTGCCCTTCGCAATGAGGATTAACTGATCTAAAATGGCGATGTAAATAATGCGAATCTACCTCACAATGGAACCGTTAACTCTACTTGCTAGTATTGCTACGATTGTGATAACCGGCGCGTTAGCTCGTGTGGGAGAAATTCCCCTAGATGGAACTATCGAGCGATTTAGGCAGCTTATTGGCTCTAAATCACCGGAAACCCTGAAAAAACTCGAATCCGCCGCTATTGAACCCGATGCTTTACCCGAAGCGATTGAGGTCATGGCCACCCTTATCGAAGAAGATGAGGAAGTAAGGGCGATCGCAGAAGAGATCAAGCGAGAAAATGAGACGAAACCCTACATTATCAATCAAATGAAAAATGTCGGGATTGTCAATCAGGGAACGATTCACAATCCGGTTTTTAACTTCCACTGACAGAATTCGCCGGATGGGAAGCCGGTTAACCAAATTCCTGCGAAAGATATTCCTAATCGTGGTTCCCGTCATTTTGTGGGACGGGAAAAGGAATTAACCCAACTGAAGGCGATGCTAGATAGTGGGGAAAATGTCGCTATTTCTGCGATCGCTGGTATCGGAGGAGTGGGGAAAACGGAACTGGCTACCCAATACGCCCGACGGAATTGGGAGGAATACAAAGCTATCGCCTGGATTGTGGAAACTATTGGCGATATACGCCCGAATCTGTTTAGCTATTTCCTCAAACTAGGAATATCCGTCCCCGAACCGTTGGTCGGTCGTCCGGTTGGTGAACAGATCCAAGCTTGTTGGCGACAGTATCTCGCTGATGTGGCTGTCAAGGATGATGAAAAAATCTTGGTGGTTTTCGACGATATTTCTAATCTGGAAGCGGTAAAAGACGCAATCCCGCCTTTTTATCCCTTCCGAGTCCTGATTACCACGCGGATGCGGAATCTTGACCCCAATCTCGTCGCTACTCTCCCTCTCGATGTCCTGGAACCAGCCGCCGCCCTAGCCCTACTAAAAAGCCTTTTGGGAGAGAATGACCGCAGGATAGCAAATCAGACCAAAATTGCTGAACAACTGTGTCAATGGCTCGAATACCTGCCTTTGGCGCTGGAATTGGTGGGGGCATACCTAGCCAACGATCCCGATCTCTCCCTCGCGGACTGTTTCGAGCAATTGCAACGGTTGGGACTGGATGACGACGCATTGCAGAGAAGTCAAATAACCTTAAATTCTGCCGAAAGAGGGGTTAAGGCGGCGTTTGCTCTCACTTGGCAGAAATTAGCCCCCAATAGCCGAGAAACCGCCCTATTACTGTCCCTCTTCGCCTCGTGGGGGATTGTCTGGGAAGTGGTGGAAGTAACTGCGATTGCCGAAGAGTTGAACGAAATCCGTACCCCCTTAGCTAAGACGAAAAAGGAACTCAATGAGGGCAAAAAGGAACTCTATCGCTATCATTTGCTAGGATTCTCCGAGGAAAAAGGCGTTTATAACATTCACTCGCTGATTCATCTGTTTTTTAAAGAACAACTGGCCGAACAAGAACGCTTCGATCTCCTACCAGTGGTGAGTAATCCCCTACTGGCGATCATGCAAGCCGTCCCCCAAACTCCCACCCTAGAGCAAATTACCGCTGTTTCCCCTTTTATCCCCCATCTAGAAGCACTAGCTGAGGATTTAGCCCAATCTCCCGCAGGAGAATCCTTTCGACAAACCTACCTCCGACAAAGACAAGCCTCGATTCAGGACGAGGATATTTTTGGGATATTCACGAGTTTAGGCTGGTTTTACCACGGACAGGGCGACTATACTTCGGCGGAACCTTGGTTTGAACAATGTGTCGAGGTCGTTAAAAGTCGTCTGGGCGAGCGCCATCCCGATGTAGCCGACAGTCTCACCAATCTAGCCATTCTCTACGATTCCCAAGGAAGGTACGAATTAGCCGAACCCCTGTACCAGGAGGCTTTAGCCCTGAGAAAAGAACTGCTGGGCGAGCGCCATCCTGATGTAGCCACCAGTCTCAACAATCTAGCCAATCTCTACTATTTCCAAGGAAGGTACGAATTAGCCGAACCCCTGCACCAGGAGGCTTTAGCCCTGAGAAAAGAACTGCTGGGCGAGCGCCATCCTGATGTAGCCCAAAGTCTCAACAATCTAGCCAGTCTCTACGAATCCCAAGGAAGGTACGAATTAGCCGAACCCCTGCACCAGGAGGCTTTAGCCCTGAGAAAAGAACTGCTGGGTGAGCGCCATCCCGA
>VYKQ01000090.1_pt1 | contig 17912 bp, 21 predicted proteins | sample 5114541 | NCBI WGS metagenome assembly VYKQ01 (sample SAMN12291801, study PRJNA351875) | freshwater metagenome | isolation source: freshwater lake | place: USA: Michigan, Baseline Lake | collected 2013-08-09
AGCATATCCTACTCTTTCTTGTCTTTCATACCATGCTTGTGTTCTGAGATGGAGTGCCTTATTGTAAACCAATCTTACACAGCCCAAAGTGCGCCGCAATAGCGACTCTTGTTCTGGTGTTGGGTAAAATCGGAACGAGTAGGCTTTTTCCATGTCTCACATTTTAGCATATATTTGGTAAATGCGCTAGTATTTAACGGTAAAGCCGTCGTGAAACGACGGGGTTTCAGACCCAAAATTTTCGATGATTCCCTCGATATCAAAGAGATTTTTGACGGCGAAGGGGACTCCTGCTAAGACACCGACGGGTTCCCCATTAGCGATCGCTAGATCAATTTTTTGGGCTTGAGCGAGCGCTCTGGGGTGTAAAATGTCGGTAAAGCAATTTAAATGGGGGTTTTTTGCCTCTATCACTGCCAAAGTCTGGCTAATAACTTCTAAGGCGCTAGTTTGACGATTTTGGCTCGATCGAGCTAAATTGCTCACAGAAATAGTCATGGTTCAAAGCTGAGGGCGCTTTCCCCGTCATCCTCTAAGGGAAATTCTGTCACTAAACTGGCGATTTCTTGCAAGCGTTGCCAGTTTTCAACCACAGAATTTAAATAGCGATCGGGAATGGTTAAATCTAGGATTTTCGCCATGATTATAACGTATTCTTCTGGGTTATTCATAGATTTCGTTTTGGCTGGGGTGAAGGAGATAAAGAGTTGCCTGAAAGCAGCGCTCAGGAATAAAATCGATACCTAGTTAAGCTGTGAAAATTGCTAGGATATAAGAGAAAATCTCCTGTAAATACAATAGCTATCCCTAGGGAGGAAGTATAACTTGAATTTGTTCCTGACCACCGAATCCCCAGGATCATAACCTTAGATATGATCATAGAACTGTATATTGAGATATTTTCCCCTCCTTCACCTCCGGATTTAAATTAAACTTATAAGTAGGGAGGCACAATTATTTGTAGGATGGGTTAGCGCACTTCGTAACATGAGCAGGCGTTGGGTTTCATGCTTCAACCCAACCTACGTTCTGATACCTGATAACTGATAACTGATAACTGATAACTGATAACTGAAATGACCATCTTACAAGACGAAAAACTACTCTTTACTCCCGCAATACCTAACAGTGATGCCCTGAGAACTATTTTTGCTTTCCCTAATCAGTATTCCCTGGGTATAACCAGTTTAGGTTATCAAATTGTTTGGGCAACTTTAGCCCTGCGATCGGATATACAAGTTAGTCGTTTATTTACGGATTTTCAAGAATCTTTACCCCGTTATCCCGAATTAGTCGGCTTTTCCTTTTCTTGGGAATTAGACTATGTTAATATCCTCTCGCTGTTAGAATCTTTAGAAATTCCTTGTCACAGTCATCAACGGCAAGATCGGCAAGCGATAATTTTTGGGGGTGGGCCAGTTTTAACCGCCAATCCCGAACCTTTTGCCGCTTTTTTTGATGTAATTTTATTGGGAGATGGTGAAAATTTAATTGCTGATTTTATTAATGCCTATCAAGAGGTTAGAAACGCCGATCGCCCGACAAAACTCCGTCATTTGTCCCAGGTTCCGGGGGTATATGTTCCTAGTTTATATACCGTTAATTATGATAGTCCTGAAGGTGAAATTACAGCAATTCTACCCATAGATAATAATGTTGCTGCCTTTGTTAGTAAACAAACCTATCGCAGTAACACTCTTGCTGCTTCTACGGTGGTGACAAAACAAGCGGCATGGGAGAATATTTATATGGTAGAGGTGGTGCGAAGTTGTCCAGAAATGTGCCGTTTTTGTTTAGCTAGTTATCTAACTTTACCCTTTCGTACCGCTAGTTTAGAATCTTTAATTCCCGCCATTGAAAAAGGTTTAAAAGTGACCGATCGCCTGGGTTTATTAGGGGCTTCCGTCAGTCAACATCCTGAATTTGAAACCTTACTCGATTATCTTTTTCAACCACAATTTGAGGGAGTTAGACTCTCGATCGCCTCAGTTAGAACTAATACAGTCACGGAAAAATTAGCCAGAATTTTATCCCAAAGAGACACCAAATCAATTACTATTGCCGTAGAAAGTGGTTCCGATCGCCTGCGAGAAATTATCAACAAAAAGTTAGCCAATGATGAAATTATCCAAGCTGCTATTAATGCTAAAGCGGGCGGTTTAAAAGGGATAAAACTCTATGGTATGGTGGGAATACCGGGAGAAGAAACCGAAGATATTGCGGCAACTGTGGAAATGTTAATAGCCTTAAAAAAAGCCGCCTCTGGACTGCGAATCTCTTTCGGTTGCAGCACCTTTGTGCCTAAATCCCATACTCCTTTTCAGTGGTTTGGAGTTAATAAAATGGCCGAAAAAAGATTAAAATATCTAGAGAAACAATTAGGTAAACAGGGCATAGAATTTCGACCAGAGAGTTATAATTGGTCAGTAATTCAAGCCCTCTTATCTAGAGGTGATCGCCGCTTAACTTCCCTGTTAGAATTAACCCGTGGTTACGGTGATTCTTTAGGCAGTTATAAACGGGCTTTTAAGGAACTAAAAGGACAAATTCCCCCTCTAGATTATTACGTCCATCAGCAATGGCGTTTAGAACAGGTTTTACCCTGGAGTCATTTACACGGTCCTTTATCCTCAAATGTTTTAGTAAAACATTTAGAAGATTCCCAAACAAAAAGGTAAAGTATCGCTAATAAGCTAAGACGCATTTAAACAATGTCTTGACTATCAGACCCCAAATGAGGTATTCTATAGGGTATATCTGGTAGTGGTGCAATTCAGACTTTAATTAGCCTATTAAAAGCCCAAGAATGTTACTTTTATTAACTATAAATCTCGATTAAACCATTAATTTAATCTTAGCTGATCAGCCCATGAGCCAGAAAAATGATACAGTTCCCCTCCTTTTAGCCCTGCTGATTACCCTAATATTTTTTGGGGTAGGTAGTTGGTGGTTATACAATCGTTTTCAAGGAAAAAATAACCCAACCAATCTTTCTGAAATCGAGAAAATATCACCAGAGCAAAAATCGGTATCGGCACAAGCAAAATTTAGTCAAGGGGAAAACTTATTAATAGTTGAAGGGGCTTCTTCTGACAAACAAGCTGCCATACAGGCGATCGGGAAAGGCGACTTTCAGCAAGCAGTTTACCTCCTAGAAAAATCCCTGCAAACTAATCAAAATGATCCCGAAGCTCTCATCTACTTAAATAACGCCCGTATTGGTCAAGCTAAGTCCAATACTATCGCCGTTTCCGTGCCAATTGGGAGCAATGTCAACACCGCCCTAGAAGTTTTACGAGGAGTTGCCCAATCTCAAAATCAAATCAATCAAACTGGAGGAATTAATGGCATTCCTTTAAAAGTTCTCATTGCTGATGATGCTGATAATCCCGAAATTGCCGCTCAAATTGCCCAAAAATTAGCGGCTGATAACAGCATTTTAGGAGTAGTAGGACACACTAGCAGTGATACCTCTTTAGCCGCAGCTGCTATCTATCAAAAAGCAGGATTAGTAATGATTTCCCCCATCAGTACCTCAGTTAAACTCTCCAATTTTGGTGACTATATCTTTCGTTCTGTTCCCAGTGATTTTGTGGCGGCACGGGCATTAGCCGAATCTAGCTTGCAAAAAATTCCTAACGTCAAGGCAGTGGTATTTTTTAACTCCCAAAGTAATTATAGTCAATCCCTAAAATCTGAATTTATCACCGCTTTAGGATTAGGAGGAGGTCAAGTGGTGAGTGAATTTGATCTATCTTCCCTGACTTTTACCCCTTCTAAAAGCCTCCAACAAGCTCAACAGGAGGGAGCAAATCTAATCGCCCTTCTTGGGGATAGTGGTACCCTAGATGAGGCTTTGCAGGTGGTTCAAATCAATGGTCAAAAATTACCGATTGTGGCGGGTGATGACGTTTATAGCCCCAAAACTCTGGATGTAGGCGGAAAAAATGCCCTTGGCATGATTGTCGCTGTCGCTTGGCATTTAGGGGCTAATCCGAATAGTCCTTTTGTCAATAATTCCCGCCAATTGTGGCAAGGAGACGTAAATTGGCGCACTGCTACCGCCTATGACGCTACCCAGGCTTTAATCGCTGGAATTAAGGCAGAATCTAGCCGAGAGGGAGTTCAACAGGCGTTAAGAAGCAGTAATTTTTCTGTGCCTGGGGCAACTAATCCAGTGCGATTTTTACCATCTGGCGATCGCAATCAATCCGTGCAATTAGTGGTAGTTCAACCCGGTTCTCGTTCTAGTTTTGGGGTGGATTTTGTGCCAATTTCTCGATCAAATGACAACTAAATCAAGATGACTTATATGTTAGAAACTCCCCCCAAATATTCTGTTCTTGGTTTACCGGTTCATCTTCTCGATAACTACAGTCGTTGGTTAATCGATCGCGTCTATCAAGGTTTTGGTTCCCACGTTGTCACTCTTAATGCAGAAATGGCCATGTTAGGGGAAAATGATGCCAAAGTTGCCCAAGTTATTCGGGAAGCAGATTTAGTTATTCCCGACGGCGCTGGGATTGTTATTTACTTAAAATTAAGGGGTAAAAAACAAACCCGCTGCCCCGGTATTGAATTATCAGAATCCTTAATTACTGAGTTAGGAATGCAGGGAGAGAGTTTTCCTATTGCTTTTTTTGGTGGTAACCCGGGGATTACTGAAAAAGCGGCAAGTAATTGGCAAAAAAAGATACCTAATATCCGCATTCTGGCTAACCATGGTTATCTATCCTCCGAGGAAATGTCCGATTGGATTGAGGTGTTAAAAGATCAACAACCGCGGTTAATTTTAGTTGGTTTGGGAGTACCCCGACAAGAATATTGGATTAGGGAACATCGCTATCTCTGTCCCCAAGCTATCTGGGTAGGTGTGGGGGGTAGTTTTGATATCTGGTCCGGTACAAAAATCCGCGCCCCTCGCTTTTTCTGTGACAATAATTTAGAGTGGTTATACCGACTTTATCAGGAACCTTGGCGCTGGAAAAGAATGTTAGCTTTACCTAAATTTTTCTGGCGCTCTCTTTTTTATTCCTAGTAATAGTTTATTATAAATTCTTTTCAATAAAGGCAATCACTCGCTCTAATCCTTCCCGTGTTTTTAAGTTGGTGAAGATAAAGGGTTTATCCCCGCGCATTTTTTTGGCATCTCTATCCATCACCCCTAAATCTGCCCCCACCATCGGGGCTAAATCTATTTTATTGATTACCAATAAATCCGATTTGGTGATACCAGGTCCCCCTTTGCGAGGGATTTTATCTCCGGCTGCCACGTCAATTACATAGATGGTTAAATCTACTAATTCGGGGCTAAAGGTTGCCGCTAAATTGTCGCCACCACTTTCCAGAAAAATTAACTTTAAGTTAGCAAATTTTCTCTCTAACTGTTCAATGGCAACTAAGTTAATTGAGGCATCCTCGCGAATAGCTGTATGGGGACATCCTCCCGTTTCTACTCCTAAAATTCTTTCCGGAGCTAAAGCTTGCGATCTCACTAAAAATTGGGCATCTTCTTGAGTATAAATGTCATTGGTGACTACGGCGATCGGATATTGATCCCGCAAATTTTTACACAGGGCATCGAGCAGGGCTGTTTTTCCTGAACCCACCGGACCGGCAATTCCCACGCGCAAGCAAGACATAGTTTTTTCGGGAAAAAGTGAAAAGGAAAGGGTTAAAAATTTTGGGGCTATCGGATAGAAAAAAGAGGGGTTCGCAGGGCGACACGGATTCCCATTATAATAAAAGGTTAACGCAAATCTGAGAATTTGTCAAGCCTTTTTGTCAATAAATTTGGGGAAATCATCGGCAAAAAGATCACCAAAAGTCAGTGATTTGGTAGCCAAAATCCGTTAACATCTGCCTAAATAGGGGCAAACTTAAACCGATAACATTACTGTGACATCCCTCTAATCTTTCCACGAATAGACCCCCCTTTCCTTCTAGGGCAAAACAGCCGGCACATTTGAGGGGTTCTTCGGTGTCAACGTAGGCAATAATTGTTTCATCACTGATATTGGCAAAGTGAACTTTAGTGATCCCACAACGAGTCAAAGTTTGATTATTAACTCGATCGATTAAAGCATGACCTGTATAGAGTGTACCCACCTGACCGCGCATTTTTTGCCAACGCTCGATCGCTTCTGATTTATCCTTGGGTTTGCCATAGACTTCCCCCGCTACTTCTAAGACGGAATCGCAACCAAGAATTAATCCTGTATCAAATTTAGGGGCGATCGTTTGCGCTTTACATTGGGCTAAAGTTTGGACAAGATGGAGAGTATCATCAGCATTAATTGTCGATTCATCAAAGTTACTCACTCGCACAATCGGATCGATTCCCACCATTTGTAATAGTTTTTTGCGCGCAGGAGAAGCGGAAGCAAGAATCAAGGGAATTGACATAAGTTTTCAAGAAAAAAGGAAAAAAGTTAGGTAGGGTGGGTTAGGCAATGACAAATTATGAGACTTAATTATTGATTTATCTATTTACCGTAACCCACCATCAGTTATCGGTTTTGTAGCTATTTCTGCTAAGAATTGGCAGAATTTTCGGGGGGTAAATAACGATCTAAAATCTCAACCATGCGGTATTGTCTTTCTTCATTGTCAAATCAATTGTAAAAATATGACTGAACCTCATAAAAATCTGACCTTGATCGAGTTAATTGTCCTAGGAGTTGATCAAGTCCCCGTCTGTCTTTTTCCCATTCTTTTTTAGACTCAGCAAGACTATTAGTTAACGCTTCGATCGATTTAGCGTTAGAATTAGCGATCGCTCTAGTTTCTTTTAATCCCTGATTGGTTTCCTGTAGTCCTAATTTAATCTCCTGTAGTCCTGATTGAATCTCCCGTAGTTCTGTTAGGGTGTTTTCCGCAAGAGATTCGAGTCTATCTAGTCTATTTTCTTCCGAGTTACTCATATTCAGTTATCAGTTATCAGTTATCAGTTACCAGTGATCAGTTACCAGTGATCAGTTACCAGTGATCAGTTACCAGTTATTAGATTTGAGTTTTAAGTGACAGTATTAAATAGAAGTTTCCTACTGTCTTTTCACTGTTTACTGATTACTGATTAAGTAAGTATTTTATCTTTAATTGTAACCGGCTACCTAGTTGATGATAGGTGGTGCGTTACGACGGATTTTTACCTTTAAGTCAAAACAGGAATTTTTGCCGTCTAACGCACCCTACATTTTACTACATTTTACTATTGCCTGTTGCCTATTTCCCTAACTAACCGAGAAAGAATCAACGATAGTTTCAAAGAGTTCTTGAATTTGCGTCCAACGTTTTTGGGAAGTGGAAAGATTAAAAGAATAGAGTTTATTATTATTAACCGTGACGCTGGCCAGATTATGACGTTCTTGGCCGTTGGCTAATTTAACTTGATATTCGAGGATATAATAATCTTGACCGTCGATTTGATGGGATTCTGAGCGAATTAATTCTACTTCCTTATCGAGATTGGGGTTAAGACTGTTATTTTTCAGGAGACGATAGCCAACTTCCGAGGGAGTCCCTAAATCTGTTAAGGTTTTATTGTCGGGGACGGGGTTGATAATAACGCTTAAATTTTCGCTAGTTTCGATCAGGTCATGAAAAACCACATCTACTCCCGCAACCTTTTTCACATCCACTTGCGTCCAACCCTTAGGATATAAAAATTGATAGCCTTGGCTGCCACTGGTATATCCTTGCAGTCCAGCGATGGGAGTTGCACAACCAGTTAAGAGGAGGGTGGTAATTAGGAGGAAAGTCGCCAAAAGAGATTTAATCATGATATTTTGACCTGTGATTAGGGCTGTTTAATTTTACCTTGAATTGTTTAGGTGAACGGATTATGAAAATTAAGAAAAAATTGACAATTATTATGGCTATAGCCACTTTTTTACTGACTATCTCTCCCCTAGTCTCTCAAACTACCGCTAACCCCGTGAAGGCTGTAGAATTTTATAATCGGGGTGTGGATCGTTTAACCGCAGGGGATTACTCAGGGGCGATCGCAGATTTTACTCAAGCTCTACAATTAGAGCCGAAGGATGCCGATGCTTATTATAATCGCGGCTACGCGGAATTAGTTCTCGGCCAGTACGAGCGAGCGATCGCAGATTATACCCAGGCCTTGACAATCAACCCCAATTATGTTAACGCTCTCGGTAATCGTTGTTATGTGCATTATCTGACGAAAAAATACGAGGCAGCGGTGGAAGATTGCACAAAAGCGCTCGCTTTAAACGGAAATTTTGCTGATTTCTTTATTTATCGCGGTAATGCCAAGGATGACTTGGGAAGACACCTAGAAGCGATCGAGGATTACACAAAAGCTTTGAGTTTACAGGGAACTAGAGGACAGGATCGCATTTTCTATAATCGCGCCCTGGCCTATAACCGAGCCGGACAGCAGGAAATGGCTTTAAGGGACTATAATGAGAGTCTGAAAATTAATGCTAATTTTGCCGAAGCGTACCACAATCGGGGTTTGACCTATTATAAATTGGGAAACAGGGAAAAAGCGATCGCTGATTTAGAGGAAGCGGCCCGTCTAGCGTTATCTCAGGGTAAACAGGGGACTGCGGCTAAGTCTCAGTCAGCAGTGGCATTAATTCAGGGTCAAAAGCCTTAAAATAGGGAGTAGTTGTGATATTAGCGGTAAAGAGGAGTGAAAGGGGCTAAATCGCAACTACGAGGGACTAAATTTTAGCCAGCTTGAGATGCGTAAAAAGCGACGGCTAACAGTCCACCGACAAGTGTGATCGCAGCAACGCCCCAGAAAAGATAATTACGTTGTTGCGATTTAGTGGGGGGAGCCGCTTGATAAACTTTCGGTTCGGCGGCGAAATTATTTAAGCGTCCACCTTCTTCGTTTGTATAAGGCATAATCAAAACCTCAAATATGACAATTTTTAAGGAAAAAAATCCTCTTATTACAATAGTACAACATATTTTTAGTAAGTGAGTCGGGGATGTTTGGAATTCCGGCGGGGATAACAATTCTTAGTCTTGGGGTAACTGCTGGAGTCTGCTACTTTTATGGGCGATCGCATTTCCCCTGATTGAAACTGCGAAAACAAGTTAAAAAAAGTCAATCATACCAAATCCGTTTTTAATACTATAATAATGATCCTTGAATATAAGTATTGCTTCTTTCTTTTTTAAATCTTTTAAATCTCTCTGCAGCTATCTCGCAATAGTCTTGTCGAATTTCAAAACCCACAAAAATTCTTCCTAATCCCAAGGCCGCTATTCCTGTAGAACAAGAACCAGCAAAGGGATCAAGAATTATTTCTACGGGGTTAGATGAAGCTTGTATAATTCTCTCGACAATTGCTAAAGGAAATTGTGCGGGATGTCCTGTTCTTTCCTTAGAACTGCGCTTTTCTCCTGTAGTGACTTTAGGAACTTCCCACACATCAGAAGGATTTTTACCGAGGGGATTACAACGATATTTACCATTTTTCTTTTGATTGGGATACTTAACGTTAGGGTCACGAATATTATCTAAGTTAAAAGTATATTCTTGGCAATTTTTTAGATAAAAGAGCCATTTTTCATTGCGAGGACTAAGACGATTTTTTGTAGAAACACCTGCCCCATATTTCCAGACAATTTCTTGTAAAAGATAAAAGGGAGACTTATCCCAAAGAAGATAGGGAATCGGAACACATAATCCCTTTTCTGGTACTTCTAAATAACCAACATTTAGCCAAAAAGCACCGTCATCTTGAGTAATATGATAAATTTGCTGCAGCCAATTAGCACACCAATCAACATAGTCATTGATTGAAAGAACTCGTTCATATTCTTTGCCAATATTATAAGGTGGTGATGTAACAGTGAGGTCAATTTTTATGTCACTATGAGATAGTTTAGACAAAAAGTCTGTGGCATCTCCTTGATAAAGAATAAAGCCGTTGTCCGAGTAAAAAGGTTGACCAAGATGACTAACCAGAATTTCTTTAAGAAAATTAAATTTGTTGGCTCTATCTTTTTCTAACTCTGAAGAAAATGGCTGTAGTAAGGAGGAAGGAGCAATCTGAGTTGATTGATGATCAACAATTCCCTCTGCTAGATAAGAGTTTTGTTCCTTGCTGGCAATTGGACGAGACTCATCTTCCCTAGACGATAGTTTTTTTTGTTTCCCCTGGGACTCTACAACCATAATTTCAAAGGACAGGTAAGTATTTTGATAGTTTCAATTATGCCCTTATTTTAGCAAAATATCACTGGAGTTGTGCTTAATTTAATAACTTTTGTAATCATTCTCCTTCCCTTACCCTGGATGTGGGGGGGTAGAACCCCACCAAGAGTTAAAGATTGACTGATAAAGCAGCGAGTTTTCCTTGAAAAATCTCCACCGAAAATTGTCTCTAAAATGGTGGTAAATAACCCATGGCATTTTTGACTCGATCGAGAGTTTGATTGGCTACCGCTTCTGCTTTGAGACGACCTTGTCGTAAAACCGTGGCTAAATAATCTTTATCCTCTCTAATTTCGGCGTATTTTTCCTGAATAGGTTTCAGAGATTCTATGGTGACTTCTGTTAACATCGGTTTGAATTGTCCCCAACCTAAATCGGCACATTCTCCCGCGACTACCTCTTGACTTTTTCCCGATAAAATGCTATAGAGAGTTAATAAATTATGGCATTCGGGACGTTCTGGATCATCGAAAGTTAAACCCTTAACTAGATCGGTTTTACAGCGTTTAATTTTCTTAGCAATGACATCGGGACTATCGAGAATATTAATCCGACTCATCTCGGAAGGATCGGATTTAGACATTTTATTTCGGCCATCGGTTAAACTCATAACCCGCGCTCCTTCTTTGCGGATCATTGGATCGGGGAGTTTTAAAATTGGTTGTTTCGGTTGCCCAAAAAGATGATTAATTCTAACGGCTATATCGCGAGTTAATTCTAAATGTTGTTTTTGATCTTCTCCCACGGGTACTTTATCGGCATCGTAGAGTAGGATATCGGCAGCCATCAGCACGGGATAATCGAGTAAACCTGTGCCAACATTTTCCCCCTGTTTAATCGCTTTTTCTTTAAATTGAATCATATCGGTTAACCAATTTAAAGGGGTGATGCAATTCAATAACCAAGTTAATTCTGTATGAGCTTTAACGTGGGATTGGACAAAGATAGTCGCATATTCTAAATCAATTCCGCAGGCTAAATATAAAGCGGCAATTGCTAAAGTATCCTCCGCAAGAGTTGCGGGATTATGGGGAACGGTGATCGCGTGTAAATCGACCACACAAAAGAAATTATCGTAGTCTTTTTGTCCCTCCACCCAATTGCGGATCGCACCGAGATAATTGCCTAAATGTAAATTGCCGGTTGGTTGCACACCAGATAAGATTCTTTGTTTACCCATAACTCATGCGATCGCTTTTTATCATGATTTCATTGTATCAGTTTTTGGGGCTAATTTCATCCTAAATCCAATTGGGAAAAATCATTCTCAGATAATAATCCCGCACTGACAGGGGAATGCCTAAATAAATTGGTAGCCAATGGATAAAGGCAAAAATTATCAAAATTGTGAGGGAGCGCGAGCCATTTTTATAAATAGGACTGGAACTTTCTAAACCATCAGCTAAGAGCCAAGCTAGGGCAATCAAAGTGAAGCTAGAGGCAGCCATATAATGATAGAGAAAGGTACAGCGACTAATTTTTAACCAGGGCAGCAGATTAGCAATATAGTTACAGATAAGATAGGCGGAAATTACTCGCTCTTTTCGTTTGAATAAGCGACTAAAAACCACTAGAATTGCTCCCGTAGAAAACCACCATAAAAACGGATTTCCCATCGCGTGAACATCATAAATTTTATCACCTACTCTCTTAAAATAATAGGCCACAGGTCGCCCCATTACTAACCAACTATACCAGGGAGAACAATAGGGATGAACATCAGATTGATTACCCTTGATTCTCTGATGAAATGACCAAATTTCTTGATGTACTTGCCAAAAATTATATTGATGGTTGACGAGAAGATGCGGTATCCACAGCAAACTATAGGTGACTAGGGGAAAGACAATTAAGGCGATAAAAATGTACTCTAATCTCAGGTTAGTTGCCTTTGTCCAAAGATTATCTTTTGACTGCTCTTGATTCAATAATTTTATTAACCAAGCAATAGCGATAAAAATAAATATTCCCAGTAAAAATCCTAAGCCATTCCATTTAATATTTGCCGCTAAACCGAAACAAACTCCTGATAATAATAGCCAATTGAGTTTTTGATTTTTCTGGAGCGCTAATAAAAAAAATAATTGTCCAGACAAACCGAATAAAATTAAGTAAATATTATTGAGAGCATAGCGGGATTCCACCAGAAATAATCCGTCTAAACTGGCGAGGAAAGTTGTGATTAAAAATACAGTTTTTCTCTGGGTTAATTGATAAGCAATTGCGCCAATAATTAGGGGAATAAAAGAACCAGTGAAAGCATTTAACCAGCGATAACTAAAAGTTGAGCGCGGGGAACCAGTTAAATTATTAATGGTTTCAGGATCGGCAGGAAAATGGGAACCAATCCAGATACTAATAGCAATTAAATATTGACTTAACGGTGGATGAGACTGGAAAAATTCTTTACCGATTAGATATTCATTGCCGTATTTAGCATAATAAACTTCATCGAAAACAAGAGTATTAAATTGACTGAGATTCCAGAATCTTATCGCCAGAGAAAATAAAAATATTGCTAGGATAGATAGGTTAAATTTGACTTGAGAATTCATGGAAAGACAATAGTTATTATAACTGGGAATTTTCTGGTAACTGCGAGCGAAATTCTTTGACAGCAAGACGGGGATTAGGATGGTTGACATATTCGGCTAATAATTCTAAATTTAAATCCGGTAATAAAGCACTTTTAGGGATTAAAATATATTCGCCATTCTCTTGCAAAGAATAGATTTTTAACTGATTATCTTGCCAAAACCAAACCTCTTGAGTTCCCAATCTTTTATAAACTTCTAAAACTTTCAGGCTGCCACTGGTTAAAATTATTTCGATCGCCAAATCAGGAAACTCTTTTTCTGTGAATAAACAAAAACATTCATCTGGTTCTTTTCCCGCTTCTTTTTCCTGTTTTCGCAAAGTGGTGGAACCTAATCCCCAGAAATCAATTTCAGCATATTCTAAATAAACTTCTACCAATCTACCGATATTTTTTTTGCTAACTTCATGACGACGACTAGGAGCCATAATTTCTACCATTCCATCTAAGTAAGTGATGCGATAACTCGAACTATCTTCTAAATGTTTTAAGAGGGTTTCGTACTGTTGCCAATTAACCCCAGAAATTAACATTCTTTGTTCAGGATCATTAGCTTTTAACTCGAAACCTTCTAATCCTTGTAACCGAATCGTAGTCATCATAAAATTAATTACCTCGTCTATTTGACTTAATTACTCAGCAAGACTTATTTTGATTTCTTCTGGTCTGAATTTTAGCGCGTAAAATCTTAACTTTATAGGGATCAGCATCTTTTCGCCACAGGATCTGATAGCCTTTGATTGTAGCACAATGATCCTCTAAACATTTTTGCCAACCCTGTAAACGTTCGATCGCTTTTCTATCTTCTAACAATCCCCAATCCTTTTCTAATTTAGTTAACTGAAGCAATTTATCATAGTTAGGATAATCAGCCGTTACTAAAAGCTCTTTTTCGTGTAGAATTGGCGGATTAGGACTATCCCGATAATCGCGAAAACTAAAATCAGCCGAACCTAAATATACATCCATGCTAGTAGCTAAAATCGGATGGATTTCTGTATCAAAATTGGGGTAATAAAGATAGGAAATTTTGGGTTGACGAAAGGATAAACGAATAACATTAGCATTTTCTAACCGTCCGATAGTTTGACTAGCACAACCTTCATATAAGCGTAATAACATCGGTAATTTTTCCAGAATGCTAATATGAATAGTTAGGGAATAACGGGAAAGTTTGCCTAAAGAACTATTTTCACAAGTACGAGCGATCGCTACCAAATTTCCCGCACTTATTAACACTTCTTCTGCTAAAGCGCAAGCATTGCGATAACTGCCAAATAAAGCTTTAAAATCGGCACGGGTAGCGGGGGATAATTCCCGTACTTTCGGACAGTGGCTAAATTGACTTAAAGCTAAATAAAGTAAAAGATCGGCGCGTCTTTTATCGGCAATTATCTCCCATTCTTCCGCTTCTGTTACTTGTAAAATCACTTGAAAAGCTCGTCTAAAAGTGCCAAATTCTGCCTTAATTTCTTCCTCTTGTAATAATTCACCCGCGACGGGTAAACGTCCCTGCTGGGTGTAAAATTCCATCAGGGGAGTTAATAGATCTTCGTAATCTTCAAAGCATTTGAGATGGGTTTTAATTTTAGGAGTGGTAGCGCGGGAACGCCATCTGGATAAACGAAAAGCTTCCGCTTTTTCTTCCTCTCGAAAAACTAGATAAACTCCCAAAGTTATCGGAATAGAATCAACCCCCAAAGTGCTATCAATATACTGTTTTAGTTCTTCCTGTTGATAGTATTTTTGAAAGGTATTACGACGGGTTATAATTCCATCTTCATAAGCCATTAAACCCCGTTCGCTATCATCAATTAGAATCTGTGCTGAAACAATTAAAACTTGACGGGTTAGTTGCCAAGCTTTTAATAAGGCTTCCTGCCGTTCTTCGGCGGATTCAATAACATTAATTACATAGCCTAAATTAACAATATCAGATTCAATTAAAGGACTATCGGGACGATAATAAGGATCCCAACCTTCACTTTGATAACCCTGTTCGGCTATGCGTTCTATATCACCTCCATAACCACAACCGTAATCAAAAAAAGTGGTTTCAGGAAGGAATAATCCCGCCGCTAATGCTAATCTTGTCGGACGAGAAAGGGTTTTGCGAACAAGAGCGGCTTTGTGGCGATCAATTATTATCGATTTTTCCTTTTGTCCCTCTAGATTACAAACTAAATAATCTCCTGCAAAATCAAGGTTATGCTTTCTTAAAAGCCGTTGCCATTCCTGTTTAGTACCGATGGGATAAGAACTGTTTAAAAGTCCTAAAGCACTCTCGATTTTTGTGAGATGATCGAATTCTTGATAAAGGGGATAGTCCCTAGTAACAAAAGTTTCTTTTCGGTGTAAAATGGGCGGATTATCGGCATTTTGATAATTCCATTCACTTAAGATTAATGTCCCCATATCTACCACTAAACTTTTAGTTAAAGCTGGGTGAGGTTCCCGATCAAAATCGGGATAAAAAAGATAGGATATTTTCGGTTTATCGGTGCTAAATTTAATTATTGTTGCCTCAGATAAATGCTGATTAATTCTTCCTTTTTGTTCGTAATTCTGGAGGATAGGATCAAGTTGATGTAATGCCTCTCGATGAACATAAAGCGCCCCCGGTAATAGTTTACCGATGGGACTAACTTGACACAGTTGCACGATTACGGTGAAATTCTCAGTCATGGCAATTAATCTGTCTAATAACAAATTCTAGAGACAGAAAAAACTAAATAAATCTAGTTAAATGAACCCGATAGCGCTCTTTTTTTGTCATAGTAACCTCACCCACTTCTAGACGACCTTTTCCCCGAAAAGAAATCAAATCACCGGTTTTAACGTTATAACTAGATTGGCTGATATCTTTCCAGTTAACTCGCACATCCCCAGCGCTAATTGCTTCGGCCATTTTACTGCGAGAAATGCCAAAACCCGCCGAGGCGATCGCATCTAAACGCAAGGAAGCTTCCACAGTATTAATTTCTTTTTTTTGCGGTGGTCTAACTTTTAATTCCGTCAAAGGAATCGGGCTAGTTTTCACGGGAACTGAACGCACTTGTAGTAAATTAGCACATAAAAAATCTGCCAATTCAGGCACTACAATTGCCTGCGCTCCTCGCTCACCTAAAACGATTATATCGCCGACTTTTTCCCGGACGATACCCGTCCCTAACATCGCCCCTAAAAAATCCCGGTGGTTAGCGGTATCAAAAAGAAAATTACCGGCAATATCAAGGGCAGATAGGGGAATATCTGTTACTGTCAAAGGTAGATCAACTCTAGCAATACCGAGGCGCTGTCTTTCTGCTTGGGGATAACCGCCCCATTTTTGCATTGACACATCGGTTAAACGCTGAAAAACCCGTTCTACTTCCGCTAAAACCGCGGGAGAAAGAAAGTCTGTCACCGTCACTTCCCAAGTCTTGATCGCTTGTTCGGCTTTATCAATAACTTTCGCTATCTCCTCGCGATTCTCGACACCCTTTAGTAATTCTTCTCTTGGTGACATTGTTTTGTGGTAATTAATCAAAAATTCTTAGGAAAAAATCAAATGACCGATAACTTATTCCCGATAACCGTTCACTGTTCTAGGGCGTATCCTTGCAGATTTTCGGGGTTAAATTGACGGAGGATAAGAGTCGCTTGATTTTTCAAGTTTTCGGAACCCTGCACGACAATAATATATTTTCCGGCGCCGAGACGATTGCGATAGGGAAGTGCATCGCCACTGCCGGACGATAAACCCACGCCACCACCGACGAAAATACTGCCCATTGCCCCCCCAATCGCCCCAGCAATGCCGCCAACAATATGATTCCCCGGTTCTCCGGCCCAATCAAAGGTATGCAATCCCGTAATCAGGTTAAAAAGGTAGCCACCGGCAAAACCGAAGGGAATTAGCCAAAAAGCCATGAGAGTAGCCCGTTTTTTGGCCTGTTGAAAGGGATCGATCAAACCGAACTCATCGGCACTTTTATAGCCGCGACCGAGAATGGTCACTTGAGATTGGGGAATTCCCGCTTTTTCGAGGGCAACGGCAGCTTCTTCTGCTTGTATGCGATCAGCTAACACGGCAATGAGATAATTCATATTCTCCAACTTTTCGGCTATCTTCATCTCCTATTGTAAGGATTTTGGGGACTGAAAAGCCGCTCGATCGAGAAAATATTAAAGGGGATGGGAAGAAATTATTTTATTTTGGTGATTTCTGGCAATAATTGACCATAAAGATCAAGGGAGATAGTCCAATTATCATTATTAACAAGAAGTTTTTTCGGATTATTACCATTGGCATCAGACTGTAAAGCTTGACTCACTTGTGTCATTATTTTAATCTTATCCCGATTCACTCCTGACGTAAAAACTAAAAAATAGGTTAGAGTTCCAGCAATGATAGCTAGTCTTCAGGAATAGACCTGTGCGAAAATTAAATTTGTGAGAAAAAAGAGCAAGACAACCCGTGCGATTGCCCTGTCAATCGTAGCTGATTGGGTCGCCCTTGTTCTTCTTCAGTGAAACCCCAGCAGTTTTTGGGTAGTCGGCAAGAACCCTCCTGCAGCGACTCCAACCAATCCGACTTTAGTTGTGGGTTCTGGAATGGTTTCCCCGCGTTCTTGCAAAACTTCAAGGTAAAGTTTAATCGCTTCTTTAATATTTTCCTGAACCTCTTCAAAGGTATCTCCAATACTCACGCAACCGGGCAAGTCGGGAACCATTGCGCCCCAGTTTGTTTCGCCTTGTTCGTAAATGACGGCATACTCTTTCATGGTTGATCCTCCAATTGAGCTTGTTTCCAAATCGATCCTAATGTTCCTTTGGGTATGTCGTCCCCAGGCTTGCCAGGAACAACCACGATTCCTGGCTTTGTTTCATGGGCAAGGATACGATGGCTCCCGCGCATTCGCATCTGATACCAACCATCAGCTTCTAATCGTTTGAGTACATCACGAACTTTCAATCATCCCCTCCCTTGTCTCCGCCCATCGAGTACTTGATTGTAGATTTTGACATCCTCACCGCCGTAAACGGACGGTGATTCCCAAACCTCACGATTTAGGTTTCTGCTTCTTTCCCTTGCGGGGTTTCGCACCTGCCTTAACAGATTTACTCTGTTCT
>VYKQ01000094.1_pt2 | contig 17613 bp, 11 predicted proteins | sample 5114541 | NCBI WGS metagenome assembly VYKQ01 (sample SAMN12291801, study PRJNA351875) | freshwater metagenome | isolation source: freshwater lake | place: USA: Michigan, Baseline Lake | collected 2013-08-09
AGACTTCTGTTAAAGAAGCAGCATCCCGTGAAGCGTCAACCCCGTTCAGCGACCACCCTAAAAAAGTGGCGTGGTGAGGAATCGCCGTCCGTTTTACGGCGGCGAGGATGTCAACATAATGTCCATAGCTGGTGTAATATGCTCTGATGACCAATCTTCTAACAAATGATTTAAATCATATTCTTGCCCATACTAAAACCCTCTGGGAAGAATTGCGGGGACAACGAATATTTATTACCGGAGGTACAGGCTTTTTTGGCTGTTGGTTATTAGAGAGTTTTATCTGGGCTAATGATCAGCTAGACTTAAAAGCATCGGCAGTGGTTTTAACCAGAAATCCTGATAGTTTCAGGCAAAAAGCTCCTCATTTAGCCAATCATACCGCTATTCAATTCCATAGCGGTGATGTTAGGTCATTTGAGTTTCCTGAAGGGGAGTTTTCTTATATCATTCATGGTGCCACTGAAGCGAGTGCCAAGCTCAATCAAGAAGATCCCTTACTAATGTTTGATACGATTATTGAGGGAACAAGGCATACTTTAGAATTTGCTAAATTTTGTCAGGCTAAAAAGTTCTTATTAACCAGTTCTGGTGCCGTTTATGGCAAACAACCCCCAGAAATAACCCATGTTTCTGAAGACTATTTAGGCTCTCCTGATTTAACTAATCCGGGTTATGCTTATGCAGAAGGAAAACGGGCAGCAGAAATGCTCTGTACTCTCTATGCTAAACAACATGGCTTAGAAACGAAAATTGCTCGTTGCTTTGCCTTTGTCGGTCCCTATTTGCCACTGGATACCCATTTTGCCATTGGTAATTTTATTTTAGATGGTCTAATGGGGGGGTCAATTCTCGTCAGGGGGGATGGTACTCCTTATCGTTCTTATCTCTACGCAGCAGATTTGGCGATTTGGCTGTGGACAATTTTGTTTAAGGGGAAATCATGCTACCCTTATAATGTCGGTTCAGATGAGGATTTAACTATCGCTGAATTAGCAAAAGTTGTTGTCAGTACATTTGCATCAAAAGTTGAGGTAGTTATAGCTAAAGAACCTATCCCCGGTAAACCTGCTGAGCGTTATGTTCCTTCAGTAAAACGAGCGTTTTCTGCACTACAACTTAAACCCTTAATTCCCTTAAGAGAATCAATCATCCGAACGGCTAGTTATAATTCATCAAAATTTTAGAAGTTAAGAAGGAGTTGAAACTTATGGAAAACCTTAAATAATAGGAAATTGCAAGAGTCCTGGGAAAAAACAGACAAGTTATTGACAAAAGTTCAAGGATCGTGTTTAATGGCGATAAGCTCAGTTGGTAAAAAATTAGATTTAGCCAAGCTTCTAATATTATCCAAAAGAAACAAAAAAAATTATGATTAAGTTGTCGGACTATGTAATCGAGTCTATTGCCAAACAGGGTGTAAAGCACGTTTTTCTGCTGCCCGGTGGTGGTGCAATGCACTTAAACGATTCATTGGGGAAGTGTCCAGATATTGAGTTTGTCTGTAACCTACATGAACAAGCTAGTGCCATCGCAGCCGAAGCTTACGCGAAAGTGACAAATAATCTTGGTGTGGCTATTGTTACTTCCGGTCCAGGAGGAACAAATACTGTCACAGGTTTAGCAGGAGCATGGCTTGACTCAACTCCATGTTTATTTATTTCTGGTCAGGTTAAACGAGCAGACTTGATGGGGGATTTGGCCGTAAGGCAACTGGGAGTACAAGAAGTAGATATTGTTTCTATTGTTCAATCTATCACTAAATACGCGATAACTATTACCGATCCAAATACTATTAAATATCATTTAGAAAAAGCTCTTTATTTAGCTAAATCTGGTCGTCCCGGTCCAGTATGGATTGATATTCCCTTGGATGTTCAAGGGGCAATGATTGATCCTGAAAAACAGCAAGGTTTTGATTCCAAAGAAGTTCCGCCAAGTTTTGATCTTCACCATCTCAGCAATCAAGTTTCTCAGCTAATTGAGTTATTAAATGAAGCAGAAAGACCAGTATTATTGGTGGGAAATGGGGTTAGGCTTGCAGATGGACAAAAGGAATTTGTGGAATTAGTCGAAGGATTGAATATCCCTGTTTTAGCGACATGGTTGGGGCTTGATTTAATAGCCAGCAATCACCCTTTGTGTTTTGGCAGACCGGGTTCGATGGCACCAAGAGGAGCAAATTTTACCCTACAAAATTCAGATTTGCTTCTAACCATTGGCGCACGCTTAGATATGGCTTTAACTGGGTATGCTCACGATAAATTAGCAAGAGCGGCCAAAAAAATCATTGTTGATATAGATCAGTATGAAATCAACAAAATGAAAACAAAAATTGAACTGCCAATTTGTGCGGATGCCAAGGATTTTATTCAAGAGCTGCTCAAGCAGAAGGATAAACTTAATCTCAAAAACCATGAGAGTTGGATAAAACGTTGCCAAGAGTGGAAAAATAAATATCCACTTGTTCTTCCTCAATATTGGGAACAAACCGAGGGAGTTAGTAGCTATGTATTTTCTCAAGTTTTGGCAGAAGAGCTTGCCTCCGATGATGTCATAGTGTCCGGTAGTTCGGGCAATGGCATAGAAGTATTTTTGTTGGTTTTTGAAGTAAAGACAGGGCAAAGGATATTTCACACTAGAGGGTTAGGATCGATGGGTTTTGGACTACCGGCCAGTATAGGGGCTTGTTTAGCCAGCGATCTTAGACGCACAATATGTGTAGATGGTGATGGGGGATTTCAGATGAATATTCAGGAATTAGAAACCGTCCATCGCTTGAATTTACCGATTAAATTTTTTGTTTTCAATAATCAAGGGTTTGCTTCTATTAGAAGTTCGCAGAAAAAGTATTTTGGGCGTTTGGTTGGTGCGGATGCCACCAGTGGTTTAACCTTACCTAATCTCCTTAATGTTGCTTCTGCTTATGGTTTAGCTACGGCACAAATATCCAGTTCAGCTAATTTAAGAGAACAGATTAGAGATATTCTTAATAGTAGCGATCCGATAGTTTGTGAGGTTATGGTACCAACAGATGAAGTCCGCGCCCCTAGCCTATCATCCTTCAAAAAAGATGATGGTACTATGGTATCTAAACCCCTAGAAGATTTGTGGCCTTTCTTAGAACGGGAGGAGTTTATTTCTAATATGATTGTGCCTTTAGTCGAAGAGTAAATTTAGATTTATTTATTAAATTACACAAGGAGAATATATGTTAGTTGAAAAGAGTATCACCAAATATATTACTTTTTCCGAAGAAAGTATCCTCAATGCCTTAAAAAAAATCAGCAGCAATGGCAGAAGAGTGGTGTTTTGCTTGACGGAGGATGGAGTTCTAGAAGGGATATTTACAGACGGTGATTTCCGTAGATGGATGATTGCACAAAATGATATGGATCTGAATAAACCCATTCATTTTGCTTATAATAAGAAATTTTTATTCGTTTGGGAAGATGAGGGATTAAGCAAATGCGAGGCCTATTTCTCCAATGGTGGCGAGGTGATGCCAATTTTAGATCGTCAACGACGATTAATTGCGATCGCATGGAACCGCTCACCAGGGATAACCATTGGGGATTTTGTCATTAGTCATAATTCACCAACTTTTGTCATTGCTGAGATTGGCAACAATCATAATGGAAGTTTAGACTCAGCTAAAAAACTGATTGATTTAGCCAAAGAAGCAGGAGCGAATTGCGCTAAGTTCCAAATGAGAGATTTATCGTCTCTTTATCACAATGCTGGCAACGCCAATGATTTTTCCGAAGATTTGGGTTCTCAATATACATTAGACCTGTTATCTCGATTTCAACTTAGTCAACAGGAAATGTTGGCGGCGTTTGATTATTGTAAAGAGAGAAATATTCTTCCCCTATGCACTCCTTGGGATTTAGAAAGTCTAAGCTTACTAGAAAATTACGGGGTGTCTGCTTATAAAGTAGCCTCTGCCGATCTTACTAATTATGACCTACTTACAGCCCTCGCAAAAACTGGAAAACCTTTAATTTGTTCTACGGGAATGTCTAATGAGTCGGAAATTATTGAAGCGGTCAAACTATTAAAGAGTTTGGGAACACAGTATATATTACTGCACTGTAATTCCACATATCCCGCCCCCTTTAAGGACATTAATCTTAATTATTTAGATCGTCTTAAAGAAATTGGTGAATGTCCTGTCGGTTATTCTGGTCACGAACGCGGTATTTATGTGGCCATCGCTGCTGTAGCAAAAGGAGCAAAGGTGATCGAAAAACATTTTACCTTAGATAAGTCTTGGGAAGGTAACGATCATAAGGTTAGCTTGTTATTTCCCGAATTTCAAGGGATGGTAGAGGGAATCAGACAAGTAGAAGAAGCGATGGGAACAAACTCCGAACGTCGTCTTAGTCAGGGGGAGTTAATGAATCGAGAAACCTTAGCTAAAAGCTTGGTAATTACCTGCGATTTAGCACCGGGAGAAATCATTACAGAAGAAATGCTGGCTGTGAAAAGTCCTGGTCGTGGATTACAACCCAACCGCAAACAAGAACTGATTGGACTAAAAGCTAAGAGAAACTTGAAAGCTGGTGATTTCTTTTTTGACAGTGATTTAATATCAGAAACAATTCAACCGAGACAGTACGATTTCCGTAGAAAATGGGGGATACCAGTTAGGTATCATGACTTTCAAAAACTATTGAATAAGACCAACCTTGAACTGTTAGAATTTCATCTCAGCTATAAAGACATGGAAGCTGATATAAGTCAATACTTTAACTCTAGTTATAATTGCCAATTAGTTATTCATAGTCCTGAATTATTTGCAGGAGATCACATTCTCGATTTGTGTTCTCAAGATGCAGCATATCGTCAACAGTCAATCGAAAATTTACAAAAAGTTATTGACATTACCAGAGAACTGACTAAATTTTTTCCGAACACAACTAAAACGCAAATAGTAACGAATGTAGGAGGATTTACCTTGGATGCTTTTCTACCAGCAACACAGCGTCATAAATTGTATGAAACTCTTCTAGACAGTTTGGCAAAACTTGATCAAACGGGAGTTGAGATTATCCCCCAAACAATGCCACCTCTACCTTGGCACTTTGGTGGACAGAGCCATCATAATATATTTGTAGATCCCGATGATATAGCCTATTTCTGTCGTGAGCATAACTATCGAATCTGTTGTGATGTCTCTCATGCAAAACTAGCCTGTAATCGTTATAAATGGTCCCTAACAGACTATATTGAAGAGGTGGGACAGTACATTGCTCATCTGCACATTGCTGATGCTACTGGTGTGGATGGAGAGGGATTACAAATTGGAGAAGGGGAGATTGATTTTCCTGCTCTCGCTGAAGTCCTAAAAAAAGTAAACCTTCAATCGTCTTTTATTCCTGAAATTTGGCAGGGACATAAAAATGGAGGTGAGGGTTTTTGGATAGCGTTAGACAAGCTTGAACGATTTTTTTAAATTGTCATGCATAGTTTGACCGTTTCAAATATAATTAATGTAATCGAACACATTTCTAGGAAAATAAACCATGAATCAGCCCAACTTACAGACACAGGATTTAATTAACGAGTACTCCCTAGCTGAGGAATTTGACACACTATTTAGTGGCGATTTCGATGCAGTTGTCACACGAGAAAGAGAAGCATTTGATAAATTAGCTGCTCCTTTTGAAAAATCGATTGTTTTATTTGGCTCTGGGCAATTAGGAAGAAAAGCATTAAAAGGATTACGGGAAATAGGCATCGAACCCCTAGCATTTTCTGATAATAACTCGAAGCTCTGGAATCAGTCTATTGATGGCCTAACTGTATTCTCTCCTGAAGATGCAGCTCAAAAATTTGGCGAGAAAGCCGTGTTTGTAGTAACAATTTGGGGGGCTTGTAGTACCCATAGGTTCGCACATACACAAGAACAACTAAAACGATTGAACTGCTTAAAAGTGGTTTCTTTTGCCTTCCTTTTTTGGAAATATGCTGAAGCTTTTTTACCTCATTATAGCCTAGATTTACCCCATAAGGTTTTTCAAGAAAAAGAAAATATTAAAAAGGTTTTTTCTTTGTGGGCAGATGAGCAATCACGGCAAGAATACCTAGCACAGCTACGTTGGCGAATGTTACTAGATTTTGACAGTTTGCCTAACCCTATTGCTCAAGAACAATACTTTCTGGGTGATTTCTTTAACTTATTGCCTACGGATGTATATGTGGATTGTGGTGCTTATAATGGGGACACGGTTCGGGCTTTTCTACGACATCAAGACTCGTTCTCGGGCAAAATTGTTGCCTTTGAGCCCGATCCTAAAAATTTTGAAAAGTTGCAGAGATACGTTTCTAATTTGCCTAGCACGATCAAAGAAAAAATTACGATTTTACCCCTAGCGACTGGTAAGCAAAAAACAAAATTACGTTTTGCGTCTACTGGTAGTAGTTCGTCATCAATCACAGATAGTGGCACATTAGAGATAGATTGTATTTCTTTAGATGAAGCATTAGCTGACTACTTACCTACATTGATAAAATTAGATATCGAAGGGGCTGAATTAGATACACTTACTGGTGCAAAGGAAATAATTCGGAATGCTTCTCCTATTCTTACAGTCTGTGCTTATCATTGCCAGGATCATTTATGGCAGATTCCCTTGTTTGTTCATTCACTTTCCAGCCAATACCGCTTCTTTTTAAGACCTCATGGGGTAGAAGTTTGGGATTTAATTTGTTACGCTGTTCCTGTTAGTCGTTTAAAACCAGAGTTTCAATAAGGTAACTATGCTCCAAGAATCTAAACGTCAATGTCCGATCTGTAATAGCAATAATAAAAAGTTAGTCTTTAGACAAAAATTCTCAACTTTGTCTGATGGTAGTTTGTTGACGGGGTATGATGTTACAGTGTGTCAAGATTGTGGCTTTGCATTTGCTGATAACATTCCTGAACAATCGGTATTTGATACTTACTATCAGAATATGTCAAAGTATGAATATCAAGATAGTGGGGGGAAAGAATCAGAGTTCGATTTGATGCGTTTTCATCTGTATTTAAACACTATTAAACCATATCTTCCCTCAACAAAAGCATCAATACTGGATGTAGGTTGTGCTACTGGTCGTCTTCTATCATTGTTTAAAGAGGGTGGATATGAAAATGTCAAAGGGTTAGATCCTTCACCTTTATGTTCTGAAATGGCGGCAAAATTGTATGGAATTTTTGTGCAAACGGGTAACCTTTGGGATATAGAAATTTCCCAAAATCCTTTTGATTGCATTATATTAAGCGGTGTACTTGAACATATTCGAGATTTGAATAGGACATTATCTAAACTGGCTAGTATGCTATCTGTTGATGGATTGGTTTTCATAGATGTTCCCGATGCTAGCCGGTTTTCAGGTTATACTGACGCTCCATTTCAACAATTTAGTACGGAACACATTAACTTTTTTTCCCCAGTTTCTCTGTCCAATTTAATGAGATCTTTTGGTTTTTTTGAAGTACTTTCAGTACAAAACACTTATCCTCAAAGTTCTAATACACAATCTACATCGGCTATAGGTATTTATAAGAGAATAAAAAATGTAGATACTGATTCTCTTTCTCTGATTAGAGATGTAGTCACAGAGATTGATTTATTTAAGTATATTAATCAATCTCAAAAAATCGAAGACCGCATCAATCAAGTGATTGATGAAATCGTTGATAAAGGAGACGCTATTATTGTTTGGGGAACAGGCACCCATACATTAAGATTGATGGAAACAAGTCGATTGTCTCAGGCAAAAGTCTCGGCTTTTGTTGATTCTAATCATCGATATCAAGGCAAAAAGCTATTTGATATTCCCATTATATCACCGTCTGAAATAAAAAATAAACAGGAACCTATTCTGATTTCATCTCGTGTTTTTCAAAATGAAATTGTTCAACAAATCCGAAATAAACTGAAATGCACTAATCAATTATTTTTACTTTATGAATGATAAAAAAATGATAAAAAGACGATCTTTCTTTCACGTCTCTGAATCGGAAAACAATGCTTACCTCACCGGACAAACTTTGATTATTGATGGAGGATTTGCCTGTAAATAAAACTAAACAATTATTCTAGATTCTTGCCCCTTTACATGATAGCAAAATTAAGCTAAAATAGCAGAGGATACGAATTTATCAAATGCATCTTATTAAGAAAAGTAGATTTGTTAAACTTCTCAAAAAGTACAGATTTGTCAGGTTTTTGTTAGTTGGTGCTATGAATACCATTTTTGGGTATTCCCTCTTTGCTGTACTAATCCTTGTCGGTCTCCATTATAAGTATGCTGTCTTAATTGGCACTATTATCGGAGTTTTATTTAACTTTAAAACTACAGGAAGGCTGGTTTTTGGCACCAAAAACAACAGACTTATATTTCGATTTGTAGGAGTTTATGTTGTGACTTTTTTATTAAATGTGGAGGCTCTAAGAATTGCTGATGCTATCAGTATCAATATTGAACATAAAACTAAAATTCTTATCGCTGGAGCTATCTTAGTTTTACCAATGGCGGTCATCTCTTTTATTTTGATGAAATTATTTGTTTTTAGAGAAGGCCCACAATGATGAAAAAAATTACTGTAATGACTCCTTGTTATAATGAAGAAGGAAACGTTGAAGAACTTTACTTGCGAGTTAAAGAAGTTTTCAATCAGCTACCTAACTACAAGTATGAACATCTTTTCATTGATAATGCTTCTCACGATAAAACTGTAGATGAATTGAAAAGAATTGCTCAAAAAGATTCCCGGGTAAAAGTCATCGTCAATGCTAGAAATTTCGGAGCCGTTCGTTCCAGTTATTATGGTCTCCTTCAGTGTTACGGAGATGCGGTTATTCCTATTGTAGCAGACCTGCAAGATCCTCCCGAATTAATCCTAGAATTTGTCAAGAAGTGGGAAGAAGGCTATAAAGTTGTTAAGGCGTTTAAAACGCCGATGAAAGAAGGATCTTTTTTCTATTTTGCCAGACAAATTTTTTATTATTTAATGGACAATCTTTCAGATATAAAAATTACTAGAAATTTTACAGGTTTCGGTTTATACGATCGCAAAGTCATCGATGTTCTACGAGAGGTTAATGATCCCTATCCCTATTTTAGGGGACTCATCGAAGAGTTAGGTTTTGAAAGTTTCTCTTTTGAGTATCAACAACAACGGCGAAAACGGGGTATTAGTAGTTACAACTTCTATCGATACTATAGCGAGGCGATGCTGGGTATTACCAGTCACTCCCAAGTTCCCCTCAGACTGGCGACCATGTTAGGCTTTGCTTTGTCCCTCTTGAGTCTGGTAGTGGCGTTAGGTTATTTAATCGCCAAATTGTTGTTCTGGGATTATTTTCCTTTAGGAACCGCACCAATCATGGTCGGACTATTTTTACTCGCTTCTGTGCAACTATTTTTTATCGGCATTATCGGGGAATATATTGGCTTAATGCACATGAGAATTTTAAAAAGGCCTTTAGTTGTCGAACGAGAACGGATTAACTTTGAGTGAAGACTGTAGGCTCTTCGTTACTTGGTATGATTCGATCAGGGGGCATAAATCGACTAAATCCTTATCCGGCAAGAGACTTAATTGATTAGCTCGTTCTAGATCGAAAACAATTGGCAAAAATCGAAGCAATGTCTTTCTATATAAGGGTTTCATCCCTTATAACCACCCTCTATTGCATAACACAAACCGAAGAACCAGACTGTATTTGTTATACTAACTTAATCTTCCAGAACAATATAGTATGGTAATGGTTGGAATGCAAGTTTACCTTAAAAGAAAAAATACTTGTAGATTGATCCCCAAAGAGTGAAAAAATGGTAAATAACCAAATTGATTTACGGTGGTGGCTACTTAGTAACTTGGCAAATGTTCAATCTTTGTCAATTATTTACAGAATATCGGTAATAGTCACTTTTATTATCTTCATTTTTTTAGCTTTTTCTCCTCTCATATTCCTGAGAACTCCCACGAGTAAGCTCCAGAAATTTTTATTGTCAAATCTAATATTTATTACATCTTTAGTGACTTTTATTTTGGCAGCACGCTGGCCAGGTTTCTTGCCACCAATGCTAAACCCCGATGAGGCACTATTTACCGCAGGTGCAATAAAACTGTTGAAAGATCCAGTTTTCTGGCGTGCGGTAGATACAGGTTCATCTGGACCTCTCAATGTCTACCCTCTGACTCTACCAGCTTTTTTCGGGTTCAGAATTGAATATGCTAGTAGTCGAGTGATCGGCTTAATCATGATAATTGCTGCTATTGTTTGTCTTTATTATGCTTTATCCACTCTCTACGATAAGAGCCTTTCTCGCCTAGCAATAGTTCCCGTTGTTACAACTGTCGCCTTAATGACATTTTTTGACTATGTGCATTATACAAGTGAACATTTTTCGGTTGCAATATTAAGTGTGGCTTTGTTAATCGTTTGTAAATATTATGCTGGTAATTCATCTAATCCTAATCACCTGATATTTGCCTTGGGTTTTATCCTGGGAACTACTCCTTTTGCAAAAATTCAGTCAGTTCCTATAGCTTTCTCAATTGCTTGTATATTTTTGCACATCCTCTGGCTAAAAAGCATCGCAAGAGGTCAATTTATCAGGAGTTTTGCTGCTTTCTTTCTTGGGGGAATGTTGTTCTCGGCTTTAGTCCTACTATATCTAACAATTTTCTCAATATATGATGCTTTCTGGAAATCTTATATACAACAGAATTTATTGATTTATTCTAGCCATGGTTTAATGGGAGACGTAAATCAACTAAGCTTTTTCGGAAAAATCAACATATTTCTTCGGATGTTAAGGGGAGTGCAAGATACACAGAGATTATTTTTATTAACAGCAATTGTCTTGATATTAGGAGTACCATTTTTAATAATAAAGCGTGTTTCCTTAAGCCAAAATCAAGAAAAGTCCAAGACATTTTGCTTTGTCTATTACAGTTTATTTATTTTGGTTGCATCGAGTTACTCAGTTATTAGACCAGGGAACGGGTTTACTCATTATTTGCTGTTTCTAATCATACCTAGTGGATTTCTCATCGGCGTTTTTATGGGTGAACTGGCACAAGTCTTACAAGTGTCAAAATTAACTCGTTCAAACTTAAAGTTCTCTCTCTTAACAGGTGTCATTTTGATTACAGTTGCTAGTAGTTTTTTAGAATTTGCCACAACGATAAAATCAGATAATGTTTACCTTAATAATCGCAGAAGATTTGCTAAAAATTATCTTAGTCCCATTGCAGAAACTATTCTCAAGTATGCTTCTCCTGGTGAATCTATGGCTGTCTGGGGATGGGCATCAGAGTTATATGTTGACACGGGACTTATGCAAGCAACAAGGTCCGGTGTGATCGGGCCACTTAAATACTCTCCCCTACAGCAATATTTTTTCAAACAGTATGCAGACGATCTGATTAATTCTAATGCTAAGTTATTTGTTGATGCTGTAGCTCCAAGAATGTTTTTCTTTACCGATAGAGAAACTCAGGGACACGAAGTTTTTCCTGAAATTGCTAGGGTTATCAAGGAAAATTATCGGCTAGTTGATGAAGTTCAAGGAGTTCGTATTTATCTTAAAAAATAATCCTACGCTGTCTTACCTCTTGTTCTTGGTTAAACAACCACTGAAGTGGTTACTACTAACCTGGAAGCTTGTAAACCAGATTTGATGACCGAATAAATATAGAATCTTTTCGCTAATTGTCTTGGAGAGATGGGTTAGTTATAATGACAAGTCGAGGATTTTCTGACGGAACTCTACTGGATAGGATTTCATTCGTTGTGCAATTTGGCTATCGTTAACGTTATACCTTATATTTAACGTCAGTTCAGCTTAAGGGGATTTCGTCAGGACTCGGACGAGAGAATGAGGGTTTTAGCCTACGGCAGAATCAGGATTGTAGCTTATCCCGAACTCGGGTTATTTAATGAGAAAGGCTATAATTTAACGAATAATCTCTTTTAACCAAACGTTTACGGGTAATTAAAGGAGAGTTTACCAGTCATTAATCCTTGAACTCTAGGGTAGTAAAGGCATCTTCATCGCTACAGTATGAGTAACGCTACCTTTACAGAAAATTTTAACACTTTTACTCGTTCGGGATTCGCCCCGATTCCGAGTCTAGGTCAGCTAGATTCCGACCTTTGGATTATTTCCGGTCTTTCCGATGGCAGTATAACCTATGGGGACACCCGTACTTCTTCAGGAGATTTTGCCAGAGGACAGACATCTAACCCCGTCACCACTGGGGGAGTTTATTCTTTCAGCATCGCTTCGGGAAATAATGCTTTTGGGGTACAACCCACAGGAGATGATTTTACCCCCGGCACTATCACCCTACGCTTACAGAATGTCACTAATAGCCTAGTGGATTCGATTACTCTTTCCTATATCATCCGCTTTCGCAACGACCAAAACCGGGCCAATTCTCTCAATTTTTCCTACTCTGGGGACGGAAATAGTTTTACTCCTTTTAGTAGTTTAGACTTTACCACCCCGGGGAGTTCCGATAGCTTGGGTTGGCAGTCGGTAACTCGTTCTATTACCCTTTCTAGATTAAGTATCGCCGCTAATAGTAATTTTTTCCTACGTTGGACGGGGGATGATGTTAGTGGTAGCGGTGGTCGCGATGAATACGCAATTGATGATATTGCCGTGACTGGTTTAGCCGCTCCCGGTACAGTTGTTCCGCCCACTCCTACCCTCGTAAAAATCCATGAAATTCAAGGTACGGGTTTAGTCAGTCCAATTTTAAATCAATTGGTGACTGTAGAAGCGATCGTGGTGGGAGATTTCCAGGGTAATACGGGATTAAGTGGTTTTTATCTCCAGGAGGAAGATAGCGACAGCGATAGTAATCCTCTGACTTCGGAAGGTTTATTTATTTTTGAAGGCAATATCCCGATTATTAACGTTATTATCGGCGATAAAGTTAGGATTACAGGAACAGTTAGTGAATTTGGTAACGCGGGGGTATCCTTAACCCAACTGAGCAGCATCACAGAAGCGTTAATTATTTCTAATAATAATCCCTTACCCACGGCCGCCACTATTAGCAATCTCTCGGCAGCCAATGCTCAACCGCAAGTTTTAGAAGCTTTTGAGGGAATGCGGACAACTTTCGCCGAAACTCTCTCCTTAACTGAATATTTCCAACTTGGTCGTTTTGGTAGTGTGGTTTTATCCTCTGGGGGACGTTTACAGCAACCCACTAACGTTACCAATCCGGGGACAGATGCCAATACTTTACAAGCGAGCAATAATCTGCGACGAATTACCCTGGATGATGGCAGTAATCTCACTTTTCCGACGACTTTATTCGGACGTGGTGGCAATCCCCTCAGTACCAGTAATATTTTACGGGCCGGGGACGCAGTAACGGGATTAACCGGAGTTTTAGACCAACGTTTCGGAGTCTATCGCATCCAGAATAAGCAAGGTGTGGACTTCCAAGCGGTGAATAATCGCTCAGAAACGCCCACTAATGTGGGGGGTAGGCTAAAAATTGCCAGTTATAACGTCCTTAATTACTTTACCACCATCGCCGATGGTACTAATAATGCCCGGGGTGCCAACAGTATCAACGAATTTCAGCGTCAAGAGGAGAAATTAGTCACGGCGCTTATCGGTCTTGATGCCGATGTTTTCGGGTTGATAGAATTGGAAAATAACGGCGATGGGGCGATATCTAAGCTTGTTAACGCTTTAAATGCCGTTGCAGGTGCAGGAACCTACGCTTTTATCCCCACAGGTACAATTGGCACCGATGCGATTAAGGTGGGAATCATCTACAAACCCGCTCAAGTTACCCCTGTAGGTGATTTTAAGATCTTAGACAGTAGCGTTGATCCTCGTTTCGATGATACTCGCAATCGTCCCGCCCTAGCACAAGCCTTCCAAGAAGTCAATACCGGTGCCAAATTTAATTTAGTCGTCAATCACCTAAAATCAAAAGGTCAATCGGGCTTAACTAATACAAGTGATCCTAACTTCGATCAAGGGGATGGCCAGGGTTTCTGGAATGCCAGTCGCACCAATGCGGCCTTAGCCTTAAAGGATTGGATAGCCACGGATCCCACTAATAGCGGTGATAGGGATTATTTAATTATCGGGGATTTCAATGCCTACGCCCAAGAATATCCAATTCGAGCACTCGAATCAGCAGGATATACGAATTTAGTGGGTCAATTTGTGGGTATTAACGCTTATTCCTACGTTTTCGATGGACAAGCTGGTTATATCGACCATGCTCTGGCTAATGCTAGTTTAGCCTCCCAGGTAACGGGAGTGACGGAATGGCACATTAACGCTGATGAACCTAGTGTTTTCGACTACGATGACAATATCGTTGACCCCGGGGAAAATCCCTCCAATCCTCCCTTAAACCCTTCTGCACTCTACCAAATTAATCCCTATCGTACCAGTGACCATGATCCCGTTTTAATTGGTTTAAATTTAACCACTCCCCAACCCTTTAAACTGCAATTATTCCATTTTTCCGACAACGAAGGTGGAATTTCAGCCCTTGATGATGCCCCGCGCATGAGTGCGGTGTTAAATGCTTTGCGACAGCAGGACATCGATAATGACGGTGTAGCTGGTTTTGCCAATACCCTCACCCTTGCGTCTGGAGATGCCTACATTCCAGGGCTATTTTTCGGGGCCAGTGAACAGGTATTAGGGGGAGTTGGCCGCGGCGATATCCAGATTCTCAACAATTTGGGAGTACAAGCGAACGCTTTTGGTAATCATGAATTTGACCAAGGTACAGCAGTTGTCCGTAATTTAATTCTTCCCAGTGGCAACTATCCGGGTACAAATTTCCCCTATCTCAGTTCTAATCTTAATTTTGCCCCCGATACCAACTTAGCCAGTTTAGTGACTGCCGATGGTCAGGAAGCGAGTACCATTGCTAATAAAATCGCTAAGAGTACGGTGATTACTCTGCCCGATGGCCAGAAAATTGGCATTGTTGGGGCAACTACCCCGATTTTACGCTCAATTTCCAGTCCGGGTAACGTGGGAGTTTCTCCCACTAATCCAGATGACCTTGATGCTTTAGCGGCCATTATTCAAGCTTCCGTCGATGCACTTTTGGCCGCTAATCCGGGGATGAATAAGGTCGTTTTGTTAGCCCATATGCAACAATTATCGATCGAACAGACCCTAGCAGAACGTTTACGCAATGTCGATATTATTGTAGCTGGTGGTTCCCATACTCGTTTAACCGACGAAAATGACCGTTTACGAGCCGGAGACACCTTCCAGGGCGTTTACCCCATTGTCAAAACTAACCCGGACGGAAAACCCGTAGCGGTAGTTAATACCGATGCCAATTATAAGTACTTGGGGCGCTTAGTTATCGATTTTGATAGCAATGGTCATATCATTCCCGAAAGCTACAATCCCAATATTAGCGGCGCTTACGCCACCGATGCCCAAGGGGTGACGGAAGTGGGGGGAACAGGATTAGAAGACCCCGAAATTCGGGGGATTACCAATTCCCTCAGAGAGGTTATTAACGCTCAAGAAGGCAATTTCTTCGGTTTTACGCGAGTTTTCCTCAACGGTCAACGGTCGGGGACAGGATTAGATGGAGTTCGTCAACAGGAAACCAATCTCGGCAATATTACCGCCGATGCTAACCTAGCTGAGGCCAAAACAACCGATGCTAACGTGGTTATTTCCCTGAAAAATGGCGGTGGTATTCGCAATAGCATTGGCAGTATCATCGTTCCCACTGGTACAGAAGCAGTACGGGTAGCCCCCGAAGAAGTACCCGGAGTGAAACCGGCCGGGGGAATTTCGGAAGTAGCGATTAAAAATGCCCTCAGTTTTAATAATTCCCTCAGTCTCACCACTGTCACCGCTAGTGAGTTAAAGGGGATTTTGGAGTACGGTCTGGCGGCTAGTACAAACGACCCTGCTAATTCCCAAGGCCGTTTCCCGCAAGTGGGAGGAATGGCCTTCAGTTTCGACCTTGATGACCCCGCCGGCAGTCGGATAAAATCTTTGGTAATCAAGGATGAAAACGGCACAGTTATCGATGTGGTGGCGCAAAATGGCGCAATTGTCGGTGATGCTAATCGTAGCTTCCGCATGGTGACTCTTTCTTTTCTTCTTGATGGCGGTGATGGTTATACCATTCCCCAGCGCAATCGCGTCAATTTGCTAGGCAGTACACCCAACTTCACTGGTAACGCAACTTTTGCCCCCGATGGTACGGAACAGGACGCTTTTGCGGAGTATTTACGGGCGAATTTCTTCAATCAACCCTTTTTAGGGGAAGATGTGAGCAGAGAATTTGATACCCGTCTGCAAAACCTCAATTTCCGCAGCGATGAAGTTTTGCGTTCTACTCGTTCGGGTACGGCCGGCATTGATAATCTAGTGGGTACTACCGGTGATGATGTCTTAGTCGGGTTCCAAGGTCGCGACACCCTAACTGGTTTAGGTGGTAATGATTTCTTTGTTTACGTTAGTCTTAGCGATCGCAGTGATACTATTACTGATTTTACCGTCGGCAGCGACAAAATTGTTCTCACACAACTGCTTAATAGTTTGAATTACACCGGCAGTAATCCCATTGCTGATGGTTATATCACTTTTACTGGTCGTGGTAGCAGTACGGTTCTCAATATCGATACTGATGGTTTTGGAACTGCTGCCAGTCCTTTATCCCTAGCGTTAATTAATAACGTTGCGGTGGCAGCCTTGAATAACCTTGCCAATTTCCTATTCTAGTTTTTTTTGGTGGGCTATCAATGCCCACCTGAGTTTTTTTAAGGAGTAATTCCCATGAATAAAGTTGCTATGATCACAGGTTTAGCCCTAGCATATTTTGGTGTTAATGTCAATAGTTTGCAAGCGGCAAATATCACTTACAATTTTCAAGGTGTTATAACTTCTGGAAGTCTGACCGGGACTTATTCTGGTTCAGCTAGTTTCGATGATGGGGCGATTACAGGCGTAGATTTTGAATCTACCCCCTTGAGCAATATTAGTTTTAATCTCCTCGGCCATAGCTTTAATCTCGCTTCGGCCGATGCCCCTCCCGTGGCCAATTATTTCGATGGGACTTTTATTGGCATTGATTATAGTGTCACCTCTACTAATGCTTTCTTTCCCATCGCTAATTTTGCCCTGACTAGCGGATTGTTTAACCTCAGTGAAGCGGCTTTTACCTATACTACTCGCTTGGGTATTGCGGGACAAGGTAGCCTAACTTTTAGCAAAGTTCCTGAACCTTCTATGGTTATCGGTTTAATTACTTTAGGAGGAATAGGTTTTGTCCTCCGCAAAAGGCCCTAACTAATTTGAGACTTCCTTAGCTAAAAACGCCTACCTCAAACTAATGAGTAGGCGTAGTTTATCGAAAAATTGGGTTTAAAGCCTCGCCCTTTTAGGGCGACTTTATATGATGTATGATATTAAGAATAGCGGGCAGGGTAAGCAACCGCTTAAAAAACCCAGTCATCGCAGGATGAACGCACCTTGAAAACTAGAGTTATGGGGTTCTATAGGGGAATGCTCCTATAGGTAAAAGCTCTAAGCGTCAAGTACCAGAGAAACCAATTATTTTAGAGGTTTTGAACT
>VYKQ01000102.1_pt1 | contig 17604 bp, 17 predicted proteins | sample 5114541 | NCBI WGS metagenome assembly VYKQ01 (sample SAMN12291801, study PRJNA351875) | freshwater metagenome | isolation source: freshwater lake | place: USA: Michigan, Baseline Lake | collected 2013-08-09
GGAAAAAGTCCCTGAATTTTCCCCCCAATCACTCCAAGGGGCGGCACTTTTTGAGGGAAAAAAAGTCTAAAAACCTTGTTGGATAAGGTTTTTAGATTTATTCAGCAAACCCTACTTAGTCGAAAACGCTGTAGCAAAATAAAAAACCTCGGTGTCCAGCCGAGGTAGCGCTAAGTTATGTAGGAGAACTCAAGCAAATCTGTCAATGGGGCAAACCCAAACCCCGAAAACTTTTTTAAGCTAGTCAGCCCAGTTTTTCACCGTTGTCTCGGACTAAAGGAATCATCAGCTGTCCGATACTCTCCGAGACAATCTGAACCGGCTTGGTGTCTTGGCTGTTTTGCTTTAACTTTTAGCTCATGTAAATAAATGTAACAGCATTTTTACGAATTGTAAAGAAGAATTGACAAGATAAAACTTATATGTAACATAAGCTAAGTTAATATTTTTCGCCGATCGAAGCTAGGGAGGTAATAATAGAGAGATCGGTTCACTAGCGTGACAAGGTGTACCCAGAATGTCCTATTCGTTTTTATTACCACTATTCACCGCTGCCTTGGCTGCCTATTTCTGGCAGAAGTCCAGCGATGAGATCGCTTATCTCGCCAGTGCCGCCACGGTAATTAGTTTAGTGTTGAGTCTGGTTTTAGCTCCTTGGCAGATTCAGCTATTAATTCTCTTGACAGTTGTGATTGTCGTCACCTTTTTATGGCAAGGACGAGAAGAGCAGAAGAATCTCCCCGTCCCCACTCCAGAAACCGCCGGCGAGAAAAAGTATCGTGGCGCCACCTATATCGAGCCAACAGTCACCGAGGCTCCTGTCAAGGAGCGAGGGGGTAAATATCGCGGTGCGGAGGTTAAAATCACCAATAATCCCACGGTGGCTAACCCAATTCGCTCCTCATCTCTCAAATACCGCGGCGCTGGTTCGACAAACAAGGACCAGTAATAAGTTATCAGTTATCAGTTATCAGTTATCAGTAATAAGTTATCAGTTATCAGTTATCAGTTATCAGTTATCAGTTATCAGTTATCAGTTATCAGTTATCAGTTATCAGTTATCAGTTATCAGTTATCAGTTATCAGTTATCAGTTATCAGTGTTCATTGTTCACTGAAACTTCCCACTTCCTACTGGTCTTGCATATATGGTTGATTATTTTTGAGGCAATTGTATGCCTTTTGTAACTCGATTCCCAGATAACCGATATGTTCGGGAATAATTGCGGGATTAGTTGTTGCAAGCTCGCGGATTAATTTGAGGGGATTTTTGCCTTGATAACAAGCAACAATTTCCCCACTGCCGGGAGTAGTTTGTTGGACAATAATTTGTTCTGATTCTAGAGAAATCAAAAAGTTACCGCTAGGGTCAAAAAAATCACGCTGATTAACAATTTTATCGTACTGGGTGGCGATTAATCGTTCGACATTCTCCCAAGTATCATCGTATATATGGGCCGATTGACTAATAGTAATCAATGGACCTAAGGTTAAATTATACTGGGAGCGTTGATTGATTTCTTGGCAAATATGTTGCTGTAAAGCGCGCAATCCCATGGCATTTGCCGGCCAAGCGGCAAACATATCATTACTTCTAAATATTGCGGTGAGAGATAATTCATTTTCCACCACTCGCACCCAAATATGATTTAAACAGGGACTACCTCCCTTTTCGTGGTCTTTCACATCCCAGAGGGACATAACTGCACTGGCAGCGTCAATTTCTGAGATTAATTTATTAATAACCTGTGTAATTTGATCCCGTCCAAACCAAGAGCGCAATCTTTGACCGTAGGTGTATTTAACTCCTTGGTGTATAGGGGAATCATCGAGAATTTGTCCGATATATTCGGTAAGAAAAGCTCTATCTATAGGCAAATAATTAGGTTCAGGAAAATAAAAGTCTCGGGGTTCATCGGTGACAATTGCCATTAGGTCGATTAATTCTTGCCATTTACCATCATATCCTGTCGGTCTAATTGTGCCGGTGGTTTTAATCTTTTGGAGAATTTTTACCCAAGTTTCGGCAATAGTTTTTCCTTCAATGCGATGACCGTATCTTGTCCCGGGTAGGAGAGAAGGAAGATTTTCTGAGATAGGAAAGGTTAATGGTTCTCCCCAAGTTGGTAACGGGGATTGTTTTGCATAACTTTGGACAGTTTCAATCACTTCTGGGATAGATTTAACTGGTTGATATTGAATTGATTGACGCAATTTTTCGAGAATTTCTCGGTCAATTTCTTTGTCAATGTATCCCCTGATAAGAGAATTAATTACCCAACATTCTTTACCTGTGTCACTTTTTCCTAACTGGAATCCTTGACTAAAAAAATCTAGCAAACATTGACAGCTACCGGAGTTCTTATCTTCCTTAGTCGCGTTGAGAATAACTAAGCATCTAACGTGGGGATTTGCTATTAAGTTTCTCAGCAGGGGACTAATTCCTCTGGTGGGACTATAAAGATTACCAATTACCGCATATTGGTCGGGATTTAAATGTTTAGCAAGGGACTGTTTTACTGTCCATCCGGTGATAATTGCTGTTTGTCCGTGACCGCAGATTAATTGATTGGGTTTATAGTGGGGTTGGTAGGTGAATTTAGGGGTGGTTTCTGTACTAAGCATGGATTTAAATTAATCGTTCAAGATAATTAATAATATTTCGGTGAAGCTGTTCTATTGTATCACTGCCATCCAGTTGTAAAAAATTATCTTCATATTCTTTAAATATCTCGACAAACATCTGACGAACTTTCATTAATTTTTCTTGTGTTTCGTACACTTCTGTGATGGCTCTGTTTTTAATTCTTGCTAGAGAAATATCAGGAATAACATCGATATAAATGACTAAATCTGGATTGGGAAAATGTTGATTTAACTGCTGAACAAAAGCCAATTCTTCGGGATTATTGCAATTGTAGGCCAAAGAAGAAAAATAATAACGAGTAGTGATCACATGGGTTTGTTCTTGGTGAATAAGTTTAAAAACGCCATCGTGATCATTATATAAGTGATCATGGCGATCAGCTGCAAATAGATAGGCCATTTGTTGGTCAAATTTATTTTGATCTTTGATAGAAATAAGATTAGTTTGCATTATTTCTCGAATCAAACGACCGATGACTCCCTCGGAAGGTTCCGGACTTAAAACTGCTTTTTCCCCTCGCTTTAAAAAATATTCTTGTAAGAGTTTTGCTTGGGTACTTGTTCCAGAACCATCAATACCTTCAAAGACAATAAATTTCGGTTTCATAATTTAATCTTATTTCTCGCTCTAATTATCTGAATAATTGTTTTAGCCAAGTTAACCAAGATTTTTTATGGGGTATTAATTGCGTCATTTCTCCGATAATCTCTCCCATACTTCCCCAAGCATAAATATTTTTATTGAGGGATTGTATAGTTAAATTTTCTTGTAAAGCTAAACTGATGATACTAATCATTTCTGCTGCTTGATTACCGACTATTTGCGCTCCCAGTATTTTACCATCTTGTCGGTAGATTAATTGACAAAATCCCGTGGTTTCCCCCCAGATTTGCTGTGGGACCATATTTTTGATGGGATAGTTGATCATCTTTACCTCCTCACCATAGCTGTCCTCGGCTGCTTTTCTAGTTAAACCCACCCAAGCAATAGCAGGATCGAAAGCAATAAATGAGGGAATTTGCTCCGGATTAAAGTTAAATTTTTCTCCCGTGAGCAGATGCTTGACTAACCCAAAAGCGGCCCGGTGATTTAAAGTAGGATCTGGATAATTATTTCTGAGCAAATTTAGGGCATAAATGCGGGAATTATCAGTTTGTAATTGCCGATTAACCCTAATTAATCCTTGCTCTAGTTTAACTCCCACCCCGGACAAATTTAATCCCTGTTCATTGACTTGATAATTACCAGCAAAAATCATATCATCAACTTCCATGACACGATTGCCTAATTGTAACCATTTTTGACCCTCGATCGCTTTCACTTGACTAGGACAATAGCCGGATAAAATCTTAATTCCTTCCGCTTCTAAAATGGCAGTAACTAAATGGGAGATTTCTCGATCAATATCCGGCAGTAGATAATTATCCTCGATAATTAAGCTAATTTCTTTCCCTAAACGTCGGAGAATTTGTGCCAAACTCACAGCCATGCTGCTGTTGCCAATAATCGCTAAATGTTGTCCCAACTTGTCTAAATTTGGCTCTTGCCAAAGGGTCTGAGCAGTAAAATAATTAACCTCATCTAAGCCGAAAATTCTCGGTACTTGCGGATAAAAACCAGTAGCGATAAGATAGTGTTTAGCCAACAATTGCCGACCGTTCACCACGAATCCTAAACGCGGTAAGCGGACAAATTCCCCCCCACCCAAGATAACATCTATTCCTTCCGTGGCTAATCTCGCCAAAGAATGATGTTTATTAATACTTTTATCTACTTCCTCTAACCATTCCCGCAACCGTTGCCATTGGGGATAAATGGCTGTTTCTTGCCAATGATTCAGCAGTTTATAGAGATGGATAATTTGGCTGTAGCCCTTGCTAAAAATGTCCTCAGATGCCTCTAAATTGCCGCTAGAAGGCTGTTGCACTAAAGCCACCCTTTTTTTGAGGTGAACAGCCAACAAAGCCGCTTCTATCCCAGCAGGATTGGCACCGATAATTACTAAGTCGTAAACCACAAATATAAAGTAGGAGTCAGGAGTCGGTCATCAGGAGTCAGGAGTCAGGAGTCGGTCATCAGGAGACAGTATTCAGGAATCAGGAGACAGTATTCAGGAATCAGGAGACAGTATTCAGGAATCAGGAGACGGTATTCAGGAATCAGGAGACGGTATTCAGGAATCGGAAACTTAACACTTAAGTAGGGAGGCACAATTATTTGTAGGATGGGTTAGCGGTAGCGTAACATAATCGGGCGTTGGGTTTCATGCTTCAACCCAACCTACGTTCATCTTATATTTAATTCCACCCACCCACTTAAAACTCAAATCTGATAACTGATTACTGATTACTGATTACTGATAACTGATTACCGGCGCCGGTCTTGCAGTTTTTTATAGACATCTCGCAGGGGGACTTGATGATAGGCGAGAGCGACGAGGGTATGATAAAAAAGATCGGCCACTTCTGCGGCAATAGCATCGCCATCATTATCTTTGCAGGCCATGACCACTTCTGCCGATTCTTCGCCGATTTTCTTGAGAATTTTGTTATCTCCTCCGGCCAAGAGTTTACAGGTGTAGGATTCTGGATGAGGATCGTCTCTGCGATCGCAAATTACCTTGAACAATTCCGAGAGAGTATCGGCCGCTGGCGGTGATTTTTGCCAATTTACTTGGTGAAAACAGCTTCTTTCGCCGGTATGACAGGCGATATCACCGATTTGCTCAATAGTCAGCAAGATGGCATCACTATCGCAATCGTAGCGAATTTGACGCACTTTTTGGATATGGCCCGAGGTGGCTCCTTTGTGCCACAATTCTTGACGAGAACGACTCCAATACCATGCTTCCCCAGTGGTGAGGGTTTTTTCGAGGGATTCCCGATTCATCCAGGCCATCATTAACACTGTAGCATCAAGATAGTCTTGGGCGATCGCTGGTACTAAACCCTGGGGATTATAAGCGATCGCGTCGAGGGGAATAGCGGAGAGTAAAGAAGACATCAGTTTTTCGCGGTCAAGAATTATGGTGGGACAAATTACCCAAAGCTTAATTATATAGCCATGGGGTCTTGGGGGTTAGGGTTTAGGGGTTAGGTATCCCCCATCCCCCATCCCCCATCCCCTATCCCCTATCCCCCATTCGTGTTAGAATCAACGCTTAAAGAAAAAGCTAAAAGCTAGAAAACCAAACAGGGCATCTAACCTTTAGCTATTCTTGTTCAACGTCACAGTTATCAATGTGTGCAAGACATTGGTAACTGTTATTTTTGTTTCTTGAAGCGGGAAACCAATCCTAAACCACCCACTGCCAGAAGTCCGAGGATAGTACCCGGTTCGGGAACGGATTGATGGAAAGAATTTTGGAATTGGAATAGACCTTCAGTGCCAGGATCAGCATTAACTAGGGTATTTGTGACGGTCAACTTTTTGATGGGGGCGATAGGGTAAAAACCTGATGCAGGATCCGGTGAGCCGTTAGTTGAAACTAGGACATTAGGTATCTCAAGAAATGTCTCGGTTACAGTCCCGTAGTTGGATGATACGTCTGAATCTAGGTCAACCCCGATAATATGCCAGCCGGGCTTAGTGACCTCGATTGTATATGTGAAAGACCCCCCGGGACCCTTGTTAGGATCAGGGGCACCCTGTGTCAGAGAATCGTATGTGAAATAATAATGATCACTCATCTCGGTCAGCGCAACATCATCCAGCGCCTCGGCCCCAATGCCACCCCCAACGTACGTAACTATTTTGTCCCCTTCAATAAGAGCATTAGGATATGTTTGAGTGATAGGATCGAACGTCGTCCACTGCTCCCAACTTAACATCGCGGCATTCGCACTGGTAGCGGTAAGCACTGCGCCGGCGAGAACCCCGATGGCTAGAGAGCCAGAAGCAAAAGTTTTGGTTAGTTTGTTGGTTGTCATCATAACTGAATTATCCAGCGTTAATTGTGTGTACTATAGCCATCAAAAGAAGTTAAGCAAGCGTTAAGCTCGCTGATAACTTTTTGTGTGACCTGACATAATTATAGCGAAACTTTTCAAAAAAAACAGGTGTTTTAGAACAGGGTGAGCGCATCTCAAACGCTATTGACCATTGACCAATTTTGTCATCCGCTTGCTGTGTGGGCATTTCAAGTGATACCAGTCAATAAAAATAGTTAGGGACTCTTAACATTTGGTCGATTTTTGCTTAAAAATTGAGATGGCAAATTATCCTCAAATATTCCTGAATCCCGCTCTGGGTAAGCAACTCACATAAAGTTCATTTTGTTAAAGATTGTTAAGATGCGCTTACCCTGTGTTTTAGAAAATTATTTATTTTTCGGCAATATTTATCTATTTTTTTTCCAATTTATAGCAGTTTTTCTTGAACATAACTACCCAAAAATTGACAAATATACCCAAGCTTTTTGGTGAAAGTTGGACAGATAAACAGGCTCTACTTAAAAAAAATCTCTCAATCCGTTACAAAACTTAATCAAGAGAGGTACAATATATAAAACTTAACAGTTTTGACTGTCAAAACTGTAGTTCGATAGCAATCAACTCCCTAACGAGTTGACATACCCCAAAACCCCCGGACAAACTCAGGTTTTAGAAAGACCAAAAATCCCGTTTAATATCTGTATCTAAAGAGGTATGACTAATTTTCCTAAATCATCTATAGTTACCAGCGTAGGGTAATGGCAGTATAAAAGTGGACAACTGACTCTCTAAAGTTGGACGATTCTCTCTCGATAAATTTCTTTAATTTAAAACCGAGTCATATACATGAATAACCTCATCACTATTCGAGAAGCCTCCGATTTACTCGGAGTTAGCATTAAAACCCTCCGGCGCTGGGAACAACAGGGTAAAATTGCCCCAATTCGTACCCGCGGCGGCCATCGCCGATTTCGACCGGAAGATCTCTTACAATCTGGTCAAGCAAACCCATTGATTATTGGCTATGCTCGTGTTAATCGACCTGAACAAAAACCCCAATTAGACACCCAGATAAAAGCGTTAGAAGACTTTTGTCATCAACAGGGTCAACCCTTTGAAATTCTCACCGATATCGGCAACGGAGTCAGCTACAATCGCCCTAGTTTTATGCGTCTAGTGGAGATGATTTGTCACGGTGAGGTGAAATCTCTAGTTTTAACCCATGCGGAAACTGTTAGTCTCTTTTGTCATGATTTTATTTTGGGTTTGTGCCGTGTCTTCAAAATCCAAGTCATTCTCCTCAATCAACCCCAGAAATCCATTGCAGATGAGGATTTATTGGACGATCTGCAAGCCCTCATCACCATCTGTTACGATCATCTCTACCCACTACATAACCCGGCTCATCAGCAATTACTAGAATACCTAGGGGCGTTTAAGGATGTCCGTCTGGCTTAAAATCGTCCTTGGACTGGGTTTCTTATCCCTCTTTTTAGTTGTCTGATGCCGCCTCTGCTATTCCCCGAACAAGGGCCAAGAATAGTAATATTTTAGCTGACGGCTGACGGCTATGATAACTCTACATTGACGGCAAATGAAACTAGAAACCACGGCGATTAAACGGATTCTTGATGCTAACCTTGACCGCGCCAGAGAAGGACTGCGAATTATCGAAGAATGGTGTCGTTTTGGCTTAGATAATCTTGATTTAGCCCAAGAATGTAAAGAAATGCGCCATCAATTAGCTAGTTGGCACTCGATCGATCTTAAACGACATCGGGACACAGCCGGCGATATCGGCAGGGATTTAAGCCATCCCAGGGAAGAAATCCGCGAGACTGTCGAGGGACTGCTGCAGGCCAATCTCGCTCGCGTACAGGAGGCTTTCAGGGTTTTAGAAGAATACGGTAAACTCTATGATCTGGAACTAGGGATAGCCTGTAAACAGCTGCGCTATCGGGTTTATCAGCTAGAGAGTAAACTATTAATCTCTCCACCTCTGGAAAAACTGCAAGCATCTCCCCTCTATTTAGTCACTTCTCCTGCCGAAAATCTCCTAGAAATCGTCGAATTAGCCCTAAAAGGAGGTTTAAAATTGGTGCAGTACCGCCATAAAACCGCCGCTGATACCATTCGTTTAGAAGAGGCCGCTAAACTGTGTGAGTTATGCCACCGTTACGATGCTTTGTTTATTATGAACGATCGCGTCGATATTGCTCAGGCCATTCTTGCCGATGGTGTTCACCTCGGTCAACAGGATGTACCGATTTCCCTAGCACGGCAATTTCTCGGTCCGACGGCAATTATCGGTCGGTCCACCACTAATCCCCAAGAGATGGCCAAAGCAATCCAAGAAAAGGCCGATTATGTGGGAGTCGGTCCAGTTTATGCCACCCCCACGAAAGCGGGAAAAGCACCCGCAGGATTGGAATATGTCCGTTATGCGCGGGAAAATTGCCCTTTACCCTGGTTTGCGATCGGTGGTATTGATAGTAGTAACATTAAAGAGGTTTTAGAGGCAGGAGCGCAGCGGGTAGCTGTAGTCCGGGCCATCATGGAAGCGCAGCATCCCGAGGTGGTGACACAACAATTATTAAACCAATTAAAGTAGGGAACGGGGGAGTGGTGTGTAGGGTGTAGGGTGTGGGGTGTGGAAAGAATAAATAAAAATAGTCTCCTGTCTCGGAGAATACTGTCTCGGAGAATACTGTCTCCTCCGATTAACTTGATTCGTTCATATCCAAATCCATGTCAGAAATAACCTTGCAAATCAACGGCAAAACTCAAACCTGTTTACCCGCAACTAAACTACCGCAAATGCTAGAAAATTTGGGCATGAATCCTCGGTTAGTTGCCGTGGAATATAACGGGGAAATCCTCCATCGTCAGTATTGGGAAAACACCGAAATCAAGGAGGGGGATAAATTAGAAATTGTTACTATTGTCGGGGGGGGGATAAAATAATCAACAATCGACACTTGAGGGAAAAAACTTGTTAGTTATCGGTTTAATGAGTGGCACATCGGTGGATGGCATCGATACCGCTTTAGTGGAGATTAGCGGTACTGTGGAATCTCCACAGGTGCAGTTATTAGCTGGAGAAACCTATCCCTATTCCCCCCGATTACGAGAGACAATTTTGCAAGTCTGTGGGGGAGAAAAGCTATCTATTGAAGCTTTAGCCAGCTTAGATGATGATATCGCCGCAGAATTCGCCCATGCCGCTTTAAATATCCAAAAAGAAGCCCCAAAAGCCCAATTAATCGGCAGTCACGGTCAAACCGTTTTTCATCGACCCCCCGAAAACGATCGCCTCGGTTACACAGTACAATTAGGACGGGGAGCAGCGATCGCAAAAATTACCCGTATTCCCACCATTAGTAATTTTCGCGCTGCCGATATCGCCCAAGCTGGTCACGGTGCGCCCCTAGTGCCGAAAATTGACGCTTATCTGCTCTCTCACCCCACTAAAACCCGCTGCGTCCAAAATATCGGTGGTATTGGCAATTTAACCTATCTACCCCCCCGACAAAGGGAAAATTGGCAGCAAAAAATCTTTGGTTGGGATACTGGCCCCGGCAATGTCCTCATCGATTTGGCCGTACAATTTTTGAGCCAAGGCCAACAAACCTACGACCATAACGGTCAATGGTCGGCTCAGGGTCAACCCTGCTCCGAATTAGTTCATAAATGGCTACAGGAGCCTTATTTTCAACAATATCCTCCTAAATCCACTGGCAGAGAGTTATTTAGCCCCGCCTATCTAGCCCAATTGCGCCAGGATGCCCAAGCTTATTCCCTCAGTGATGCCGACTGGTTGGCTAGTTTAACCGATTTAACCGCCATTTCGATCGCCCACAGCTATCAAACCTTTTTGCCAGAAATGCCCGCGGAAGTGCTGCTCTGCGGTGGTGGCGCTCGCAATGCCTACCTGCGCCAACGACTCCTAGCACATTTGGGGTCAAATGTCAAGCTTTTGACCACCGATCAGGTAGGATTAAATAGCGATTTTAAAGAAGCGATCGCTTTTGCCCTCTTGGCCTATTGGCGCTGGCACAATTTCCCCGGTAATTTACCGAAAGTCACGGGGGCAAAAGCAGCGGTTTTATTAGGAGAAATTTACCTATGAGCAGCAGCTATGAAATATTTTCAACAATTCAACGCCAAAGGGTCAGCGATGGGCAAATAGTGCCAATTTTAAGCGATTGTACTGGGTATAAACGTCTTTTAATTCTTGTTTGGCCGCAATTGGGAGATTTTGACAGTCTCGAATACGCTTGGTGGTTAGAAAAAGAGGCAGCCCTTTGGCAAAATGCCGGGATAACCATTCGTGCCATCGGTATCGGCGATCGCAATTCAGGTTTAAAATTCGCTGAATATACGAAATTTCGGCAAGATTGGCTTTTTGTTGACCCCAAAGCCGAATTACATAATTTATTGGGACTGTATTGCGGTTTATCGTTAAAATTACCCAGATTTTCTCCTGGACAAAATGCCTGGTTAAATCTAATTTTGATGTGTGCGGGTGTGGGTAGTCCGGGGACTCTGGCCGAAGTGCTGCGGGGTTATCTTGGCGATCGCAAAGCCCCCCAATTAATTGCCGAGGAGGAAACAATACAAGCGCGGCCTTTACCACCTTTCCGGGGTTCCCTATTCAATCTTGCTGGGGGTCAAGGTTTTCAGCGACCTTTTGAATTAGCCACCCTGAGACTCCGTAATATGGGTCAAGTTTTGGGCAATTGGTCAACCTATGTCCCCGATAGTAGTTATCTAACCCAACGGGGAGGGACCTTTTTATTTGATAATCAAGGAAATTTACTCTATGAGCATCGCGATCGAGGTATCTTGGGTTTTGCTGAGAATATGAGTTATCCTCTCGCTTTTTTGCAGGATTAAGCTTTTTTCTTCTCCATCTCGCCCACTCCCAACTCTTTTTTAGCTTTTCTAGCTGATATAGCAAAGACCAAGGTGCTTAGGACAATCCATCGCTGAAACCCTGTTCAGATAAGAGTTTGAAAATTGAAAGCGTCCTAAATAACCCATTATTTGCTATAGCTAAAAAACTTTAATGTTATCCAACTACTTATTACCTAAAGATTGATGAAATTATTTGACGATTCATCCACAACTAGCGGGGGTTATTTATCCAAGAGATAAGTAAATATTATTTTAAGTTTATTTAAGGCTGTCATTACTAATGCTAAGTTGAGCATGGTAAATTTTCCCGTAGTATCAAAAAGGAAACTAATTCGACCCGTTCAGTCTAAACGGCGAGAGAAGGCATTTTGAGATTGAGCAACAACCTATGGCAAAGAAAACAAAGACAACCACTTATAAAGTCACCCTGAAAACACCCGATGGCGACCATACAATTGATGTTCCCGATGATGAATATATTCTCGAGGCAGCAGAAGAAAAAAAATTAGATTTACCTTTTTCTTGCCGTGCTGGTGCTTGCTCTGCTTGCGCTGGTAAAATCGAATCCGGTAGCGTTGATCAATCCGAGCAATCCTTCTTAGATGACGATCAAATTGAAGCGGGTTATGTCCTCACCTGTGTCGCCTATCCTACTTCTGACTGTGTGATCGTCACCCACAAAGAAGAAGAGTTGTACTAATTTAGGTCAATATTTGGGAGTTAGACAGTCCAACAATACAACGATAATAGAGCGGGAACTGCAAGAGCGACAGTTCTCGCTCTATTTGTATTTTTGGCTCTTGACTCGACAGTGAGATACAGCCAAAAAATTAATCCTGCTAGAGGTTTCCTCCAAGTTCATAATTATATGGTAGTATAGTTATAAAGTTATACAAAGGGAGTCAGAGATCATGCTATTCCGTCAGATGTTCGATCCCGAAACCAGCACTTATACTTATTTGATTGCCGATCCCGTCAGCAAGGAAGCGGCATTAGTGGATCCAGTGCAGGAACAGGTGGAAAGGGATGATCGGCAATTACGGGAGCTAGGATTAACGCTAAAATATTGTTTAGAAACCCATATTCACGCCGATCACGTCACAGGAACTGGAAAATTAAGGCAAATCACAGGCTGTCTGGGTATAGTTCCCGAAAATGCTCAGGTAGCCTGTGCTGATCGCCATCTGACGGATGGAGAGGAATTATTGCTAGGAAATATCATCATCAAAGCGATCGCTACTCCTGGCCACACCGATAGTCATCTAGCTTATTTAGTCAATAACAGTCATCTTTTGACAGGAGATGCTCTATTTATCCGGGGTTGTGGTCGTACCGACTTCCAAAGCGGCGATGCTGGTACTCTCTTTGATTCGGTCACGCAAAAACTTTTCACTCTCCCCGATAGTACCCTAGTTTATCCCGGCCACGACTATCGCGGTTTAACCGTCTCCACCATTGCCGAAGAAAAACAATACAATCCCCGTTTTGTCGGACGTAACCGCAGACAATTTATCGAGTTTATGAACAGTCTTAATTTACCCGATCCCAAAAAGATCATGGAAGCTGTTCCCGCTAACCAAGGCTGCGGCAATTTAGGAGTTGTTTTAGCTTAAATATCCATTCAGGAGATTAACGATGACTAATACCACAAATCAGGCAAAATTACGAGAATTTGATGCCCATACTTTAAAAAACTTAATTGAGCGCCGAGAAGTTTGCTTAATTGACGTGCGAGAACCAGGGGAGTACGCCAGCGATCGCATTCCAGGGGCGAAATTAGTACCACTTTCCAGTTTTAACCCTAATTCGATCGCTTTTGACCCCAATCAAACCCTAGTTCTCTACTGTAATTCCGGCAGCAGATCCACTGTAGCGGCACAAAAACTGATTGCGGCAGGATTTAGCCAAGTTGCACAGCTAAAAAACGGCTTAAATACCTGGAAAAGTGCGGGTTATACCACCGAAAAAGACCAAAATGCGCCAATTAGTCTATTCCGTCAGGTGCAGATTGTTGCTGGTTCCTTAGTTGTCCTCGGAACAGTATTAGGAGCCTTTCTCTCGCCTTGGTTCCTGATTTTAAGCGGTTTTGTCGGTTCCGGTCTAGTTTTTGCGGGGATTAGTAATACCTGTGCTTTAGCTATGCTTCTGGCTAAACTTCCCTATAATCAACCCCATCGGGGGAAATAGGGGGTTGGGTGTGGGAATTATAAATTATGAATTATAAATTATGAATTGGGAAGTGGGGAAGTGGGGAAGTGGGGGAATTTCAACTAAAACCCCAACACCCTAAAACCCCAACACCCCAACACCCTAAAACCCTATCACCGTATCTCCTGACGACTGACGACCGATAGCTAAAATAACTGATAACTGAAATGACTTGGTTAATTGGACATTTATTAGCCGTTTGTACGGGGATTAGTCTGGGATTGTTAGGAGGAGGAGGTTCTGTACTAGCATTACCGATTCTAGTCTATGTGATGGGAGTACCGACCAAATCGGCGATCGCTATGACGCTTCTAGTCATCGGTAGTGTCAGTTTACTTGGCACGATTCCCCACTGGAAAAAAGGGAACATTAACTTAAAAATCGCTTTTATCTTCGGTTCTGCGACGATGGTAGGGGCTTTTTGGGGAGCAAGATTAGCCACATTACCCTTCGTCACTGCCACCTTCCAGATGCTCCTGTTTGCGACACTAATGCTTATAGCGGCAGCCTTTATGATCGGCAGATCAACACAGATAGATAATCCTGATTATAAAGCCCGCGATCGGCCAAAAAATCTCACCCTCTACCCCCAACCGGTCTGTCAATATTGCTGGCTCTGGTTAATGAGTGAAGGAATTGCTGTGGGTGTCCTGACGGGATTAGTTGGGGTTGGGGGCGGCTTCGCTATCGTTCCCGCGCTGGTATTATTGGGTAAAATCCCCATGGCTCAGGCGATCGCTACTTCGCTGCTGATTATTTCCCTCAATTCTGTAGCCGGATTACTGGGCTATTTAGGTCATATTAGCGTCGATTGGCAGTTAACCCTATCCTTTGCTTTTGCGGCTGCCCTCGGTACTCTTATCGGTTCCTATCTAGGACAGTTTGTGTCTGCAAAACAGTTACAAAAAAGTTTTGGTTATTTTCTCTTAGCGATCGCAACTTTAGTTTTAATTCAAAATCGTCACATCCTGCACAATTTCCTGACTCCGAAAAGCAATTCTCTCATCCCGGGGGAAAAGACTATCAACCGAACCAAAGTTAATTAAGACTGATAACTGATAACCGATCACTGATTATCGTCCCACTTCAGCGAAAATCTCGGCTAAAATCTCTCCAGCACCAGCATCGCGCAGTTTATGGGCTAAATCTCGTCCTAAAGCTTCCCCATGGCTAGGATCACCGCTAACCGAGTCCTTAATCAGGCGCTTACCGTCGAGACTAGCCACCATACCCGTTAAAGTTAGGATACCATCCTCGATCGCCGTATTCACTCCGATGGGAACTTGACAGCCCCCCTCCAACTCCCGTAAAAAAGCGCGTTCAGCATAGCATTTATCGCGGCTAGGGGCGTGTTCCAACACTTTTAGGACTTCCAAGACCTCCGGATCAGCATCGCGGCATTCTATCCCTAAAGCCCCCTGTCCCACCGCATGGAGAGAAATTTCCGCCGGAATAACCTGATGAACTCGATCGCCTAATCCTAACCTTTCTAACCCCGCTACTGCCAGAATAATCCCATCGTATTCTCCCGCGTCCAGTTTGGCCAGACGGGTGTTGACATTGCCGCGCACATCTTTAAAAGTCAGATGGGGATAATGGTGACGCAACTGGGCCAATCGACGCAGAGAAGAAGTCCCAATTACTGAACCTTCTGGTAAATTATCTAATTGATAGTCTTGATTTTGGCTATTTACCACCAAAGCATCGGCCGGATTAACTCTTTCGGTGACGCAACCCAAGATTAAGCCTTCGGGTAAATTAGTGGGCAGATCCTTGAGAGAATGGACAGCAAGATCGATCGATCTATCCAACATTCCCACTTCTAATTCTTTGGTAAATAAACCCTTATCACCGATTTTCGCCAAGGCCACATCGAGAATTTTATCGCCTTGGGTACTCATCGTCTCCACCTCAAACTGTCGATGGGGGTGGTGTTTACTCAATTCTGCCTGTACCCAGTAGGTTTGTACTAGGGCTAACTGACTTTTACGCGAACCGATACGCAGGGAACGAGGAGGACTAGAAACGGACATATCTGAAGTAGGAATTTAACTAAACATCTATCTGACTGCTCGATCTAGACTATCCTGATCTCACCCCTGTTGAGTAATCACTTTCTGGGTTGGGGGTAAATAGTTACATCTCTTAATATTTTTGGGGGAGTGGGGGATGGGGTGATGGAGTTTTAGGGAAATAGTCATAGGTTTGTTTAATCTCTCGCAATCCGTTTACTAGAATAGGATGATGAGGTAAAAGTTTTTGCGGCTATAGGTTGAATTAAGCAGAGTAAAACCATTATTCCCCATGGCACAGCAAAGCTAAAAGCTCAAGTTAAAATAGAAAAACCAAGGTTAAAACAGAGTCTAACCAATGACAATATTTTAACGGAAAAATTGACTAATTCAGGAGTTATTATCATGCTAGACCAAATGATGAAGATGTTAGAAGGACAACAAATAAACTCTTATCGTCTTAATAAGTTTATCGGGGCGGGGGGGTTTGGAGGTGTATTTCATGCCAGTGAAATAGTCAGAAATACATCGGTTCAAGAAGTGGCAATTAAAGTTATTCCCGAAAGTAGCGATGATAAATTAATTGAGTTACAAAATGCCAGAAAATTAGAACATTCTAATTTAATTAAAGCTTATTCCGTGGGGGAATTTCGTTTTCTCAATACGGAGATGCTTTATTTAGTGATGGAATTGGCACAGGGTAGCCTAGAAAATCACATTCAAAAAGGCGGTTTGTCATCGGGGGAGATTAAAAATATTACTGCTCAAGTCGCCCAAGGCTTAAATTATCTTCATGGACAAAATAAAGTCCATCGAGATTTAAAACCGGGTAATATCCTGAGGGTTAATCAACAATACAAGTTAGCAGATTTTGGCTTAATTAGAACTTTAAATAACAAAAGCCACACTCAAACAGTACATAATAGCGGGACAATTATTTATATGCCTCCCGAAGCCTTTAAAGGTGATATTTCATCGGCTTGGGATCTGTGGTCATTGGGTATTATGTTAATCGAAATGACGACTAAGCAACTTCCCTATAAGTTTAATAATGATATTAACCAATTAATGGCAAAGGTGATGAATTGTGAGCTACAAATCCCTAGTTTACCGAAAGAGTTTAAACCAATTATTGAAGGTTGTTTGCAAAAAGATAGAAAACAAAGATGGACGGCACAACAGGTTTTAAATGCTTTACAACCTGTTCAACAAGCACAAGCAGCAGTCAGGATGCCTGTGTCACCAATACCCCCAATTGCTTCACCTACTCCATTTACCGAAAAACTAGCCAATGGGATAAGACTAGAGATGGTAAGCTTACCAGCAGGTAAATTTCTCATGGGTTCTTCTGAAAGTAATTATGAAAAGCCTCCACACCAAGTTAAAGTAAACAGTTTTGCCATTGGCAAATATCCCATTACTCAAGCACAATATCAAGCAGTAATGGGAACCAATCCCTCTCACTTTAAAAATAATCCCCAAAATCCAGTAGAACAGGTTAGTTGGAACGATGCTCAAGCTTTTTGTCAGAAATTGAGTCAAATAACCGGGAAAACCTATCGCCTACCCACAGAAGCGGAATGGGAATATGCTTGTCGTGCCGGGACAACTACTCGCTATTATTTTGGTGATAATGATAATCAGTTAGGAGATTACGCTTGGTATGAGGGAAATTCTAATCGCACAACTCATCCCGTAGGACAGAAAAAGCCCAATGGTTGGGGACTATATGACATGAGTGGCAATGTTTGGGAGTGGTGCGAAGACGATTGGCATGATAAGCTAAAACGCACTTAAACCACCTAAAATAGAAATAGTAACTTGAGAAAAATCCTACTTATGCCAGCCAAAGATTTCCTAGACTTAGAAGAAAAGAAAAACTTACAAAA
>VYKQ01000123.1_pt1 | contig 17392 bp, 1 predicted proteins | sample 5114541 | NCBI WGS metagenome assembly VYKQ01 (sample SAMN12291801, study PRJNA351875) | freshwater metagenome | isolation source: freshwater lake | place: USA: Michigan, Baseline Lake | collected 2013-08-09
TCCCTTGTTTCCACCACCTCCAAGCCGTTCGATAACTTATTCCTGTTTTTTTTGCATAGTCTGATAGTTTCATATTTATATATTACCATGCTTGACTATATCTGACCATATTTGTATTGAAACTTTACAATACTCTAAATTTGGTTAAGTTTTTCAAAAGCCCAGATGAAATTACTGAAAACTTCTTGACATAGCTAGGTAGCCTAGGCTAAACTTCTAGAGAAATAGTCAACGCTGAACGCCTCAGTATTAAACTTCTTTGTCTTGGAGCTAAGGATATGAATAATCCTCCGTCAGTACAGAAAACAACAACTGCAACCTCTAATCTAGGCACTACTTACACAGTTACTAATACCGACGATGATGGGGAGGGTTCCCTCAGATGGGCAATAACTGAGTCTAATAATAATCCGGGTACAGATACCATTTTGTTTAATATTGGTGAGGGTGGATACTATACAAATACCATAACTCCCTTATCGGCTTTGCCAGAAATTACGTCCCCTGTCTTTATTGATGGTACCAGTCAACCGGGATACGAGGGAACGCCGATAATTCAAATTAGTGGTTATCAAGCAGGTGAAGGATTGTCGGGTCTAGTTATTAGTGCTGGTGACAGTACCGTCCGTGGCTTAATTATTACCCAGTTTAGTAGCTATGGAATGCGCTTAATTGATCAAGGTAATAATATTATTCAAGGTAATTATATTGGTTATGATGACTACATTTTTGAGGGATTTTCGGGCAATGGAGAAGGCGGTATTTTAATTGAATCTGGGAATAATCTGATTGGGGGAGCGACTACCAGTGAAAGGAATATTATCTCTGGTAATACGGGAACAGGTGTATTAATTAATAATGAAACTGCAATTAACAACCAGGTCATTAATAATTACATTGGTCTTGATTCATCAGGAACTTCATCCCGTCCTAATGGGGTTGGGGTGGGGATAGTTAACGGTTCAGATAATCTTATTCAAGAAAACGTTATTGCTGGTAATACTAACACCGGTGTAAGTGTATTGTCCTATGGAAATATCGCCAATAATAATCAAATCCTTAGTAACTGGATTGGGACTAACAAAGACTACAATTTTTTAGGTAACGGGGATGATGGAATTGATTTAGCCGGAGCAAAAAATACCCTCGTGCAAGGCAATTACATCTATTATAATCAATCGACCGGTGTTGTTCTTCGCGGAGCAGATACAACAGGTAATCAGATTACCAATAATTATCTGTTTATTAATGCCGAGGGAATGAGTATCCAAGAAGAGGCACAAGGTAATTCAATTACGGGAAATCAAATTGGACATAATAACTCTAATGGCATTTCTGTAGATAACTCTGACAAAAATACTATTCAAGGCAATAGTATCTATGAAAATAATGGCTTAGGAATTGATTTAGGACGGGATGGAGTCACCACTAATGATGAAGGTGATAGCGATACAGGAGCGAATGCTTTACAAAATTATCCCATTTTCACCTCTGCTGAAGTTGTCGGAGGAACAGCCACCCTGATTGGTTATCTTAACAGTGAAGCCAATAAGGAATACAGGATTGAAATTTTTGCTAATCGTACACAAGATGCTAGTGGTAACGGAGAAGGAGAAGATTACCGTACCTATATCACCGTTACTACAGATGATAATGGTCATGCTGATTTTACCCTTTCCTTGTCTAATGCCGAGAGACTGTATAGCTATATTACTGGCACAGCGACTAATCCTGATGGGAACACCTCAGAATTTTCTCCCTCTATCACCCTAACGGGAGAGTTACCCAATTTAGTGATTACTGATGCTACCGCTCCTTCCAGTGTGGGGTTAGGACAGTCTTTTACTGTGAATTGGACGGTTAAAAATCAAGGTACAGTTCCCACAGCGTGGAGTTATTGGAGCGATAGTATTGTCTATTCTTCTGATGACATTTGGGGGAATGGTAATGACTATTATCTAAATAACTTTTGGATTGATTCATCTAATAGTAACGTACCCTTAGATCCCGATGAAACTTATACAATGACTGGCAATGTTACCTTGCCTAGTTATATACCTGCTACAGCAAGTGGCTATTTATTGCTTAAGACTGATCAATATAATCATCAAGCAGAAACCGATGAAACGGATAATGACTATAGTATTCCTATAGCCATTAGTCAACCCAATTTAATTATTACCGAAGTAACAGCACCGACTACCGCTACTGCTGGTCAGAGTATTACTGTATCTTGGACGGGGAAAAATGACAGTTCTGTGACTACAGGAAGTTCCTACTGGTATGACCGAGTAGTATTCTCTAAGAATAATATCTATGGGGATAGTGATGATATTTATGTGGTGCAGTAGGAAGTGGCTATTTGCTATTTGGGACAGATGCTTTTAACTATCAAACAGAATCAAACGAAAACGATAACGTTTATGCTCAAGCGATTGATATTGCTGCACCCAATTTAATTATTACCGAAGTAACAGCACCGACTACCGCTACTGCTGGTCAGAGTATTACTGTATCTTGGACGGGGAAAAATGACAGTTCCGTGACTACAGGAAGTTCCTACTGGTATGACCGAGTAGTATTCTCTAAGAATAATATCTATGGGGATAGTGATGATATTTATTTGACTGACTCTTATATCTACAGCTATTATGGAACAGCAAGTCGTACCGTTACCTTACCCAGTAGTGTAGTAAGTAACGGCTATTTGCTATTTAAGACAGATGCTTTTAACTATCAAGTAGAATCAAACGAAAACGATAACGTTTATGCTCAGGCGATTGATATTGCTGTACCCAATTTAATTATTAGTAATGTCACGGCTCCCACTACCGCTACTGCTAGTCAGACTATTACCCTATCTTGGACGGGGAAAAATGACGGTTCGGGTACTACAGTTTCTAAGTGGTATGACCGAGTAGTATTCTCTAAGAATAATATCTATGGGGATAGTGATGATATTACAGTTATTAACTATGAACATATCTCTAGTAGCAACGGACTACCCTTAGAACCGAATGAAACCTATACAGTAAATCGTACAGTTACCTTACCTAGTAGTGCAGTGGGAAGTGGCTATTTGCTATTTAAGACAGATGTTTACTACAACCAACAAGGAGAAACGAACGAAAACGATAACGTTTATGCTCAGGCGATTGATATTGCTGCACCCAATTTAATTATTACCGAAGTAACAGCACCGACTACCGCTACTGCTGGTCAGAGTATTACCCTATCCTGGACGGGGAAAAATGACAGTTCTGTGACTACAGGAAGTTCCTACTGGTATGACAGCGTAGTCTTCTCCACCAATGACATCTATGGGGATAGTGATGATATTTCCCGAACCTACTACTACTATATTGACAGCTATTATGGACTACCCTTAGAACCCAATGAAACCTATACGGTTAATACCAGTGTCACCCTACCCAGTGGTGCAGTAGGAAGTGGCTATTTGCTATTTAAGACAGATGCTTTTAACTATCAAACAGAATCGAACGAAAACGATAACGTTTATGCTCAGGCGATTGATATTGCTGCACCCAATTTAATTATTACCAGTGGGACTGCGCCTAGTAATGGTATTTTAGGGCAATCCATATCAGTTTCGTGGACAGTGTTGAACAACGGTACAGTTTCTGCTGATGCTGATTGGTATGATTCAGTTTATCTGTCTAATGATCAGACTTGGGATAGTGGAGATACATGGATTACCGCTTTCTGGGAAGCCGCAAGAAGTCCCCTTGCCGCTAATACCAGTTATACAGACACCCAAAATATTACCATTCCTAGTAATGCAGGAATTGGTGATAAATATTTGATCTTTGTTACAGATCAATACTCTTACTCCTACGACAACCGACAAGGAGAAACGAACGAAAACGATAATACTTATGCTGTTCCTATCACTTTAGGTGCGCCAGACTTAATTATATCTGGAGCAACTGCACCCAGTAGTGGGGTGGTGAATGGAGCGATCAATGTATCATGGACGGTAAAAAATCAGGGTACGACGGATGCACCAGCGGATTGGTATGATGTTATTTACCTATCCTCTGATAATATACCCGGCAATGGCAATGATAGTTACATTGCTGAACAATTTATAAGCACTCAAACACCCTTAGCCGTAAACGGTACATACACGATCAATCGCAGTATTAACTTACCCAATGTTACACCAGGAAATTATTACATCTTTTTCCGCGCTGATGCCTATAATTATCAGGGAGAAACTAACGAAAACAACAACTATAGCCAAGCCATTGCCATTACTCTTGGTGCGCCGGATTTAATTGTTAGTAATGCTACTGCACCAGAATCAGGAGCATTAGGGGAAACAGTCAGCCTTTCTTGGACAGTACAGAACCAGGGAACAGTAGAAGCTCCCGCCGATTGGACTGATTATATTTACTGGTCAAGCAATGATACTTATGACGGTTCTGATACCTTCATTACCAGTATTTCCGCCGCCGCACAAACTCCGGTTGCTGCTGGCGGAAGCTATAGCAAAACCCAAAATATTACCTTACCCAATCAAATAAACTTCGTTGGCAATGGTTACTTAATTGTCCGAGCAGATGGCAATAATGCACAGGGAGAAACCAACGAAAATAATAATAATCTCGCCACTCCTATCCGCATAGATGCACCAGATTTAATTGTCTCAAATGCTACTGCACCCGCATCGGTAACTATAGGTGCAACGATTAGCGTTACTTGGGATGCGAAGAATCAAGGTACAGTTGCGGCTAATGCTGATTGGTATGACAGGGTTGTGATTTCTACTGACCAAATCTTCGGTAATAGCGATGATACTTATCTGACAGAAGTTCTGATAGAAGTTTGGCAAGGTTCATTTACTCCCCTAGCAGCCGGAGCAACCTATAGCCGCACCCTCAATGTTACCTTACCCAGTACCGCCACTGGCGATCGCTATTTACTCTTCAAAGCTGACAACTATAACTATCAAAGCGAGACAGACGAAAATAACAACGTCTATTCCCTACCGATTAATATTTCCGCTTCCGACCTCCAAGTTACTGCTACCAATGCTCCGACAAGTGCCATTTTAGGGGAAACAGTTGAATTAACTTGGACTGTCACTAATAACGGTACGGGAGCAGCCAGTCAGGATTGGTACGATCGAGTTTACCTCTCTAGCAATCAAACTTTAGATAGCAATGATGTTCAAGTTACGTCCGAATGGGTCTCCAGTCAAACTCCCTTAGCTGCGGGAGCGAGTTATACCATCAGCAAGAACGTTACCCTACCTAGTTTTACCCCGGGTAATCAATATTTACTCTTTGTTGCTGATCGAGACAATTATCAAGGGGAAATCAACGAAAATAATAACCTCGCTGCGGTTGCTATCAGTTTAACTGCTCCCGATTTAATTGTTTCTAATGCTTCCGTACCTGCAACCGGAACAGTCGGTAAGAGTATTGAAGTTTCTTGGACAGTACAAAACCAAGGAACAACCGCTGCTTCTACTGATTGGTATGATTGGGTTTACCTCTCCAACGATCCTGTTTTTGATGCTAATGCTGACACTTACGTTACCCAAGAATTAATCTCCACCCAAACGCCATTAGCCGCCGGTGCAAGTTACAGCATTACTCGCAATATTACCATTCCTAACTTTGGGACGGGAAACCGTTATTTAATATTTGTCGCTGATGGTTCAAAAAATCAAGGGGAAACTAACGAGACTAACAATACTCGTGCTGTCGCCATTAATCTCAATGAAGCAGAAGTTATTCAATTTAGCAATGGGACTTATTCAGTCAATGAAAATGGAACCCCCGTTACCGCAGTCACCCTCACGCGAACTAATGGAAGTGATGGAGAAGTCAGTGTCAGAATCAATCTAACAAATGGAACAGCAACTGCACCATCTGATTACAATAACACCCCAATTACGGTTAACTTCGCCAACGGAGAAACCAGTAAAACCGTCACCATTCCCATCGTTAACGATAGCCAATTGGAAGCAGACGAAACCATCAATCTCAGTCTGTCTAATCCCCAAGGTGGCGCAACATTAGGAACCCAAACTACAGCAGTTTTAACCATCATTAATGATGACTTACCGCAACGGGGAACAATTAACCTCAATAGCAGCAACTACACCGTCAACGAAAATAATGGTACAGCAAGCATTACCTTAACTCGCACGAATGGAAGTGACGGGGAAGTTAGCGTTATCCTAACCCCTAGTAATGGCAGTGCAATTGCAGGAGACGATTACACTAATACCCCCATTACTGTCACCTTTGCTAATGGACAAACCAGCAAAACCGTTACTATACCCATCACCGATGACACCATTTATGAACCAACAGAAACCGTCAACCTAACCCTTTCTAATCCCACAGGTGGCGCAACCTTAGGAACCCAACAAACCGCCACCCTGACGATTATTGATAATGACGCAGTACCAGGAGTCATTCAATTTAGCAACGGGACTTACTCCATCAATGAAAATGGAACCCCTGTTACCGCAGTTACTTTAACTCGTACCAATGGAAGTGATGGTGCAGTTAGTGTCAGAATCAATCTAACAAATGGAACAGCAACAGCACCATCTGACTACAATAACACCCAAGTTACAGTCAACTTCGCCAATGGGGAAACCAGTAAAACCGTAAATATCCCCATCGTTAACGACACTCAATTTGAACCAGACGAAACCGTTAATTTAAGCTTATTTAACCCGACAGGTGGTGCAACATTAGGAACCCAAACCACAGCAGTTTTAACCATTCTTAACGATGACTTACCCCAACCGGGAAGGATTAGCCTCAATAACATTAACTACACCGTCAACGAAAACGGAACAGCGAATATCACCTTAACTCGCACGAATGGAAGTGACGGGGAAGTTAGCGTTATCTTAACTCCTACTGATGGAACCGCAAACCAAGGAAGTGACTATAATAATTCACCCGTTACTGTTACTTTTGTTAATGGACAAACCAGCAAAACCGTTACTATACCCATCACCGATGACAGTATTTACGAACTCACCGAAACTGTCAACTTAACTATCTCCAATCCCACAGGTGGCGCAACCTTAGGAACTCAGCAAACCGCCACCCTCAGTATTATTGATAATGACGCAGTACCAGGGGTTATTCAATTTAGTAATGCTACTTACTCAGTTAATGAGAATGGAACTCCGGTTACTGCTGTAACTTTGACCCGTACCAATGGAAGTGATGGTGCAGTTAGTGCAACTATTAACCTAACAAATGGAACAGCGACCACAGGAAGCGACTACAATAACACCTCAATTACGGTTAACTTCGCCAACGGAGAAACCAGTAAAACCGTCACCATCCCCATCATTGATGACAGTATCTTTGAAGCGACAGAAACCATCAATCTCAGTCTATCTAACCCCACCAACGGCGTAACAATCGGCTCACAAAACAGCGCAATTGTCAATATTATTGACAACGACTTTAAACCCACCTTAACCGTTAACATTACTGGGGAACAAGTCACCGAAGGTAACACCATTCAGGGAACAGTCACTCGAAATACCGACACCACAGACCCATTAACAGTCACCCTCGTTAGCAGCGATAACACCCAACTGACCGTTCCGACTACAGTAATCATTCCCGCTGGGTCAAATTCAGTTAACTTTAGCCTGAACGCAGTTGATGATACCTTAATTGAACTACCGAAAAACTATACAATTATTGCTACATCCCAAGGATTTGTCAGTGGTTCAGATACCCTAGCAGTAATCGACAATGATGCAGTTAGCCTCAGCCTAACTCTCGACTCTAATAATATTAACGAAAATGGCGGAAAAGCGATCGCGACTGTCACCCGCAATGTCATCACTTCAACCCCCTTAGTTGTCCAACTCAGCAGCAGTGACACCACTGAAGCAACTGTACCCACAAGCGTTACCATCGCAGCAGGACAAGCTTCTGCTACCTTTGAAATATCAGCAATTGACGATACTGCTTTAGACGGTAATCAAACAGTTACCATCACCGCCAAACCTACCTATACGGGGACAAACTTAGCAACCGATACAGGAAACGCAACCACCAATATTAATATCATCGATAACGAAAGTCCCAGTTTAAAAGTCGTTATTGACAAAGATGTTATCTCAGAAACAGGAACCGCAACAGCAACCCTTACCCGTAATACCAATACCAGCAGCGACTTAATTGTTACCCTCAATTCCAGTAATACCACCGAAGCAACTGTTCCCAATACAGTGACAATTGCTGCGGGACAAACTTCAGCCACTTTCACTATTACCGGAATTAGTGACGGAATCAATGATGGAAGCCAAACGGTAACGATTACCGCTTCAGCAACAGGATTAAATAGTGGGAGTGATAGCTTAGAAATCACAGATATTAATGTTCCTGATTTAGTCCTCACTCAATTACAAGGAATCTCCCCAACTTATACAACTAAGCAATCCCAATTTACCTACACAGTTGCTAACAACGGGATTATCGCTGCGACGGGAAGTTGGAAAGACAGAATTTATTTATCAACCGATAATAAGCTAGATGCTAATGACACCTTATTAGGGGAATTTGGCTTAGGAAGTACAGAAAATCCAGCCAATCTATTACCCGGAACCTCCTATAATCGTACAGTCACCTATTTTGCTCCCCGTAATCCCGGACAATATTATTTAATTGGGGTGACAGATAACGGAAATACTGTTAATGAGGGGGTAACAATTGGGGAAAACAATAATACAACGATTACCCCAGTGACAGTAACACCGGCTTATCGTGGTACGGTTTATACTGATACAGAAACTGCGATTGCGGGTAATCCTGTTACTTTACGGGGACAGGCATTAAGTAATAGTAATAATTCTCCTGTAGCTTATGAATTTGTCAAAGTTCGGGTAGAAAACAAAGGAAATATCCGAGAGTTTGATGCGTTTACCGATGGAAATGGTAATTTTGTTCGTCAATTTACTCCCTTAACAGGAGAAGCAGGAACTTATAATATCAATGCTTATTTCCCTGGATTTGCGAGTGAAGATAGCACCCCCGAAGATAGTTTTACTCTCTTAGGAATGCGGTTTGAACAAAATGACCAATTCTTAACCCAGGTTTCCCAACGGATTACCGAAGGAACTACCTTTAATGGGTCAGTTAAATTACAAAACCTGAGTAATGTGGGATTATCAGGATTAACTGCTACTGTCAATGGTGCACCGAGTGATTGGACAGTTAATGTTACTCCAGAGAAGACTAGCTTAGGTGGTAATGAAGAAATCACGGTCAATTACAGTATCAATGTCCCTGATGATAAATGGAGTTATTACAATTTTGGTCTGGGATTAAGTACCACTGAAGGAGTTACCGCAACTTTACCAATACGAGTAGATGTAGCGCGACTGTTACCCCGTTTAGTTGCGGATACCAGCAGTTTACAAGCTTCGATGTTGCGGGGAGGTCAAACAATAGTCGAGTTTACGGTTAGTAATCAAGGGGAAATTGCGTCAGGAGAATTAAATATTCTGCTTCCTAATGCTTCTTGGTTAAAGTCAGCTTCTGCGGTTACTTTACCGTCTTTAAATCCTGGTCAATCAACGAAAGTTTCATTGTTATTACAACCGTCAACAACGCAAGAGTTAACGGTTTATAACGGAAATGTCGTTATTTCTGGGGATGAAGCATCCTTAAGTTTACCGTTTAATTTCCGAGCGATTTCGGAAGCGAAAGGGAATCTTAATATTAGTGTTGTTGATGAATTATTCTTCTTTGCAGAAGGTTCACCTCGTTTAGAAAATGCGACAATTACTTTATTAGATCCCTTTTCAGGAACCGTTATTTCCTCAGAAAAAGATGCCGATGGGATATTGTCTAAAACTGATTTAGCAGAGGGATATTATAAACTGCGGATTACTGCTGACAACCATGATACTTATGAGCAGAATATTTATGTCAGCGCGGGAGAAACAGAGAATGTTCAGGCATTTTTGTCAAGACAGACGGTTAAATATACTTGGACAGTAACGCCGACAGAAATTGAAGATAAATATATTATCACTGTTCAATCAACTTTTGAAACTGATGTTCCCATTCCTACCGTTGTCATTGAACCTTTATCTCTAGATTTTGCTGATTTACAAGCAGTTGGTCAAGTGATGCAAATTGACATGAAGGTCACTAATTATGGCTTAATTGCAGCAAATGATATTGCTTTAAATATAGGTGAACATCCATTTTATAAGATTGAGCCTTTAATCAATGGAGTTGATATTTTAGCGGCTAAAAGTTCGATTACTATTCCAGTCAGAATTACCCGGATTGCTGATTTTGATACTTTAGCAAGTAGTGGTGAAATTAGTACATCTTCAGGAATTCAAGTGCCTTGTTCATTCTCGCTAGGGTTGAGTTATGATTATGAATGTGCTGGACAGAAAATTAAGAGAGCCTTTCCTATTCCTGTTCTTAATGTTGAAGGAAATTGTAATTTAAGCTTAAATCCACTCCCCTATCCTAGTTTTGGTGGTTCTAATGGACCTAGTGGTGGTGGACCCGTTACGGGGATAGTTATTCCAGATTTTGAAGTAACTTCTTCTGACTGTGATCCTTGTAATGAAAAACTAAAACAGGCAGTAATTAAATGCGTTCTTGATCTTGTTGGGATTAAAGAAATCATTAAATGTGTACCAATTCTGAGAAATATTTCAAGCGGAATAAATTCTACTGAAGATTTAATAGATACGAGTAGAACCGTTCCTACTCCACCACCGTCTAGCTTTTTTGGTTGTCTGAAAGGGTTTGTTAAGAAAAAAATTAAAACTCCACAGTATATATATAAATGCTTTAAAAACCTTATCACTGCTTGTGATGACTTGTCGTCTTCTAGTACGCTTTCTCTAGCTTCACAGTTAGGTATTTCTGAAAATTATGATAAGCCATTTAATCTTGAAGATTTAGAAGAGCAAGCAACGCGTTTTGAGAAGATTAATGATGTTTTTGCATTACCTTTTGGTGATGAAATTTGGTTAGAAGGCGAAGAGTCCGAAACTTTGGGGGATTGGTTAGAAGCATTCTTAGCAAAAGCTGAGGGAACTAATGGGGAAAGTCTTCAAATTTCAGAAACTCAAAGGCAAGAATTACTAGCACTCCCATTACCTGAACCAATAACTGGAACTGATGTTAACAAGTTTTTAGATCGATGGAATCGTAGTATAGATTATTGGAATGCAGGAATTTTTGATTTAGCAGATGTGCCACAAGGAGAAAGTGCTGATTTTATTGCTTTAGACCTTTGGGAAAAGGCAGTAAATGAAGCGAGTGAAGCTAACAATTCAAGTTTAGCAAAAGGTTTTGCAGATCTAGGAGAAGAAATAGAAGCGAGTTTTACGGAACTACAAAAAGCTTTAGAAGGTGATAGTAGCGGAGTTTGCGCCAAAGTCAAAATCAAAATCGACCAAGAAGCAGTAATGACCCGCGCTGCCTTCCTTGGTAATTTAGAAATAGAAAACGGCAACCCCACCAACCTCGAAAACCTCTCCGTTATCCTCCAAATCAAAGACGAAAACGGCAACATTGTCAACGACTTATTTGGCATAACCGACCCCATTCTTAGCAATATCACCGCCGTTGACGGAACCGGAATCTTAACCGGAAACGACCCCAACACACCCCAAAATGAAGGAATAGGTAGCGCACAATGGACTTTTATTCCTACCAATTTAGCCGCGCCAGAAACCCCCACTCAATACAACATTGGTGGAACCCTTTCCTACCTCGAAAACGGCACAACCGTCACCGTCCCCCTACTTTCTACTCCTATTACTGTTTTCCCGCAAGCCGAACTTTACCTCGACTATTTCCATCAACGAGATGTCTTCGCCGATGACCCCTTCACCGATGACATTGTTGAAACATCCGTCCCCTACTCCCTCGCTGTCCTCATCAGAAATGAAGGAAAAGGAGACGCAAAAAACCTCAAAATTACCTCCGGTCAACCGAAAATCGTCGAAAACGAAAAAGGCTTATTAATAGACTTCCAAATCATCGGTTCCGAAGTCAACGGACAAGGCGTAACCCCCTCCCTAACCGTCAACTTTGGCGACATCAAAGCCGGAAAAACCGCCGTCGCTGACTGGTTACTAAAATCCAGCCTACAAGGAAAATTCATCGACTACAAAGCCACCTTTGAGCATATTAACAGCCTTGGTAAAGCCGAACTCTCCCTCATCAAAGAAGTCAAAATCCACGAATTAATTCACACAGTCCAAGTCAATCATTCCAACCCCGACAACCTACCTGATTTCCTAGTTAACGAAACCTTTGACGCACAATTCACCCCCGATATAATCTACTTCAGCAGTGGGGGAACAGCACCCGTCAAAGCCGTTAAAAACGCCACCCTTGACGCACCCCCAACCCTCAATGATTTAACCGTTCAAATTAGCGCCACCGTCGAAAATGGCTGGACTTACTTCCGCTTAGATGAACCCAGTGACAGTCAATACGATATCGTTAAAATCTTGCGGTCTGATGGTACAGAAATTGGGTTAGATAATATTTGGACAACTGACCGAACTTTCCCTGCGACAGGTCGTCCAATTTATGAAAATATCTTACATTTTCTTGACAATAACGCCACAGGAGGAACGAAAACCTACACGGTTGTTTATACCCCTGGCGGTCCGAGCATCACCGATATTATTGATGTTAGTCCAGACCCTATCTCTACGGCTGTTAACGCCATTACCGTTGACTTTTCTGAAGCTATTAAAGCCAGTAGTTTCGACTATAATGACTTAAGCTTAACTCTCAACAATGGCACAAACTTAATCAACTCCACCGTCACCATTGTTTCCCTCTCTCCCACCCGTTATCAAATTACAGGATTAAACACCCTAACCAACAACGACGGAGACTATATCCTCACCGTTAACGCCACAGGAATCCAAGACACCATCGGTAAATTCGGTAGCGGTTCACTAACAGAAACCTGGGAGAAAACGGCTGGCGGTAATGCAGACACCACCCCACCAGTAGTAACAGATATTGTCAATCTTCTCATCAATCCTCGCAATCAACCAGTTCCCTCTTTAACCGTCACCTTCTCCGAGAAAATTGACCTCAGTACCTTCACTTGGCAAGATATTACTCTCACCCGTAATAATGGAAGCAATTTAATTAACAATACCGTCACCATTAGCGCCAATGACACCAACTATCGGATTAATGGACTAAGTGGATTAACCGTAATCGATGGAACTTATAACCTGACAGTTAACGGTAGTGGAATCCAAGACTTATCTGGTAATTCAGGAAATGGAACCCAGTCCGAAACCTGGGTAATGGATACCATCGCACCCGCAATTCCTACTAACATTACAGTCACAAATCCCCTCACCCCTTCAGGGATAAATATTGAGAGTGCAAACATTGCAACCCTACAACCGCTAACAGCATCGGGACAAACCCGAATTGATACCACCAATCCCACCATTAGTGGTGAATTAGGAGAAACTGGATTAAAAGTCTTCTTCTACGACAAAACTACCAATACTCTCTTACAACAAGCAACCGTAACTGGAAGCCAATTTAGTGGTAGTTTACAACTTCCCTCACCTGGCGCAAGAGATGTAGAAATCCGCCTAGAAGATGCAGCAGGAAACACCAGTAATACAACCCTCAGTCTCTTCGCAGACATCAGCCAACCAGTCCTTACCCAATTCCTCAACGTCCCCACCTCAAGCGCCAACGCAATTAACAGTATTGACGTTCAATTCTCCGAACAAATTGACCTAAATACCTTCGATAAAAGTGATATTACCCTCACCCGTGATGGTGTCACCCTCACCCTACCCAATACCGTAACCGTTGAATATCTCTCAGGTACAACCTACCGCATTAATGGCTTAGGAGACTTAACCAATACCCCAGGAATCTACAACCTAAAAGTTGACGCAACCACCATACAAGACAACGCCGGAAACAGCGGAGACGCAGCCAAAAACACCAACTTTATCATTACTTCCCCTCCCACACCTGGAATTACCTTAACCCAAACCGGAGGAAACACAACCATCACCGAAGGTGGTAACACTGACACCTATTCCCTTGTCCTCAAAACCCAACCCACTAGCGACGTTACCATCACCCTAACTGGTGACAGTCAAATCACCCTCAATTCAACTACCTTTACCTTCACTCCTACTAACTGGAATACTCCTCAAACCGTCACCATTACCGCCGTTGATGACACCCTAACAGAAGGGAATCAAACTGCTACCATTACCCACAATATCAGCAGCAGCGATACCAATTACAACGGGTTAACTATTGGGACAGTTAATGTCAGTATTCAAGACAACGACGCTGAAATCAAAGGGACAGTTTGGAACGATATTGATGGCAATGCCGTTAATAACAACGAACCCAGTTTATCAGGATGGACAGTTTACTTAGACACCAACAACAACAACCAACTCGACACCGGAGAAACCTCAACTCAAACTAACGCCAACGGTGACTATACCTTCAATAACCTTCGTCCTGGTAATTATAACGTCGCACAAGTCGTACAAACAGGCTGGAAACAAACCCATCCCATCTTGAACATTACCACCACCGCTGCGGATATTCCCCTGACAATCCCCACCCTAGACCTCATTCCTTCCTCGACAAACACTCAAACCCAACTCAACTTCAACACCGCCAACTACATAGTCAAAGAAGACGGAACCGCCATCACCGAAATTATCATCAACCGTAGCGGAAACCTCACAGAAACAGTCACAGCCACCCTCACCTTTACCGATGGAACCGCCAAAGGTTGCGCTTGCGCCGCTAGTTCAATTAACAACGATTTTAACCACAATCCCATTACCATTACCTTCGCCGAAAACGAAATCAGTAAAGTCATTCCCGTCCAAAACGCCATCTTAAATAATCCCAACGCCATCCGCATTCGGAATGACAACAAAGTCGAAGGAAACGAATACTTTACCATCAATCTCACCAACCCCACCGGTGGCGCAACTCTGGGGAATCAAAGTCAGGCAACCGTCACCATTCTCGATGATGAATCTCCCAATAATAATCCAATAACCCCGCCTATCTCAAATCCCAGTAACACCCTTTCTAACTCGCAAAATACTAACGCCACCAATCTAATCAACCTCAATGATTTCTGGTCAGATTCCCGCTTTAGCAACATCAAAGGACAAGGACAAAGCATCGTCATCATTGATACAGGTGCCGACTTAAATCATCCCTTATTTGGTGCGGATGCTAATAATAACGGTATTGCTGACAAAATTATTTATCAATACGACTTTGCTGACAATGATACTGATGCCAGTGATAAAAACAATCACGGTTCCCACATTACCAGTATCGCCTCCCAAATTGCACCCAATGCTAACTTAATTATCCTCAAAGTCTTTAAAGATGACGGTTCCGGGTACTTTGCCGACTTAGAAGAAGCATTACAGTGGGTTAATACAAATGCCAACACATATAATGTCACCTCTGTCAACCTTTCTTTAGGAGATAATCAAAACTGGACAACCGCCACCGGACGCTATGGAATTGGCGATGAATTAGCCGCCATTGCCGGACAAAATATTCTCATAGCAGCAGCAGCGGGTAACAGCTTCTACACCTTTAACAGCACCCCCGGATTAGCCTATCCAGCAGCCGACCCGAATGTAATCTCCGTCGGTGCAGTTTGGGCCGACGACTTCGGTTCTCGTACCTTTAGTAATGGTGCTAAAGACTATACAACTGCGGCAGACCGAATCGCCAGTTTCTCCCAACGTCACCCACTTTTAGATGTATTTGCTCCAGGAATTTTAATCAGTGGCGCCAATGCAACTGGTGGGACAATTACCATGGGTGGCACATCTCAAGCCGCGCCTTACATTAGCGCAATTGCTACCCTTTCTCAACAGATTGCTAAAACTTATTTAGGACGGGAATTAACCTTAACTGAATTCCGTACCTTATTAGATACAACTAGCAACTTAATTATTGATGGGGATGACGAAAATGATAACGTTACCAATACAGGAATCAGTTATCCTCGCATCAATGCACTTGCTTTAGCAGAAAGCATACTCACCCTCAATGACAGTAATTCTAATCCAGATTTAGTTAACCCAGGAAATAACAATAATAATGGCTCCAACACGGTCACTAATACCGTCAGTTTAGTTCATAATGTCACCCTGACTGGAGGACAGATACTAACGGGAATTAGCTTCGGAAATCAGCAACTTAATCAACCGCCAACTCTCAATAACATTAATAAGAGTGGGAATGAAGATAACCCCATCAACTTTAGTCAAACTGACTTTACTTCAGCTTTCAATGATGCTGATGGTAATACTCTGGTTAAGATAGAGATTACTGCTTTACCTAATAACGGTGTTCTCCAACTGAATAATACAGCAATTGCACTCAATCAAGAAATTGCTGTCAGTGACCTAAATAATCTCACTTTTAGTCCCAATACTAACTTTAACGGGAATATTACTTTTAGTTGGAACGGGTTTGATGGGAGTGTTTATGCAGATAATGCTGCGACAGTGAATATCACTGTTAACCCAGTAGATGACGCACCAACTGTCATCAATCCCATTACTGATGTCAATGTTGACGAAGATGCAGAAAATACCGTCCTTGATTTAACTAATATCTTCACCGACATCGATAATGACCCGACTTCAATTGTCAAATCAGTATTGAGCAATGACAATACAGGATTAGTCACAGTTACCATCGTCGATAACCAGTTAACCCTCGACTATCAAAATAATCAATCTGGGACAGCTAATATTACAATTCGGGGAACATCGAATGGTAAAACTGTTGACGATACTTTCGTGGTCACAGTTAACCCAGTAGATGACGCACCAACTGTCGTCAATCCGATTGCGGATGTCAATGTTGCTGAAGATGCAGAAAATAGCGTCATTGATGTAAGTAACGTCTTTACTGATATTGACGATGATGATGCCTTAATTATTAAGTCTGTTTTCGCCAACGATAATACTGGTTTAGTAACTGCTACTGTTGAAGGGAATGCGCTGACACTAAGTTATCAATCGAATCAATCGGGAACCGCTCAAATTACAATTCAAGGAACATCTAATGGTCAAACAGTTGAAGATACCTTTACGGTAACTGTAGGTGCAGTCGATAATCCACCAACTGTCCTCAATCCGATTACAGATGTCAATGTTGACGAAGATGCCGAAAATAGTGTTATTAACTTAAGTAATGTCTTTACTGACATCGACAATGACATCGCTTTAATTGTTAAATCAGTATTCGTCAATAACAATCCGGGATTAGTCACTGCTACCATCGTTGACAATCAGTTAACCCTCGACTATCAAGACAAT
>VYKQ01000143.1_pt1 | contig 16883 bp, 18 predicted proteins | sample 5114541 | NCBI WGS metagenome assembly VYKQ01 (sample SAMN12291801, study PRJNA351875) | freshwater metagenome | isolation source: freshwater lake | place: USA: Michigan, Baseline Lake | collected 2013-08-09
TTATTTTGTTTCTTCTGTAGGAGGTGCAACCCTGGAAGTTCTTAAGTGCTATATTAAAGATCAAGAAAAGCCGTCGTAAAACGACGGGGTTTTAACCCAAATTTTCGATAATCGGCGATCTTACCCGTCTGTAAATCAGAGTATTTGTCGTGAAGATAGTTAAGATAGTTGCGAAAAGGATAGACCAACTTTTGACCAGAATTGACCGGACTAATAAAATCTTTTGGGGAAGCCATAGAGGAGTATAGCAGTTATCTTAATAATGAGTGACAAAGTTGTGGTTTTGGCTAGTCAGTGGCCGGTATTGAGGAGACGATGCCCAATGAAGTTATAATTAGATTAACTGCCGTAATTTTGCTTGTAAAGTCTTTTTGCCGAATTTAGTTACAGTTTGTTGACGCAACCATTGCGGGTGACAACGTTGATCCTGACCTGGCAAAATTTCTAGACAAGCTTGAGCCACCTTTTCGGCATCTCGATAGGGAACGCGCCACCCCACCAAACCATCCTGCAGCGGTTCTGCTGAACCGTCCTCATCTCCAGAAATCACGGGAATACCACAGTCCATGGCCTCTAGGTAAACAATCCCGAATCCTTCCCGGGAGGGCATAACGTAAGCATCGGCTAAACGATAATGGTCGGCTAATTCCTCCGTTGGGACAAAACCCGCGAAAATTACCTGTTTATCCACTCCTAACTGCTTGGTTAAAGCTTCTAACCTGGGGCGGTCGTCCCCACGTCCAATGACTAGATATTTTACTTCGGGATAAGTCTCTAGAATTGTCGGCAGGGCCCGAATGGTAACATCTACCCCTTTATGGATATCCCCCGACCACAACCGGGCCACTGTTAATAAAACTTTGGCATTTTCCATATCATATTTTTTGATTAATGTCAAGGACTTTTCGCCTAAATTAAACTTTTCCTCATCCACCACACAGGGGAGAATTGCTACTTTTTTGGGATCGATAGCGTTAGCCTTACACATAAGATCGCGAGTGTAACGGCTAATTGTCCAGATCGATGCGGCCGCTTGCAGGGCCTGTTTTTGGGAATTTGGTAAAGGTTCCCAGACTTCATTGCCGTAGGTGAGGACGGTGTAGGGTATGCCTAAAGCTTGACAGTAAAGACGGGTGAGGGGGGCTAAATTTATATGACCACAAAAAACCCGTTGGGGACGTTTCCGGAGGAGAGAAACTAAAAACTTAAGGGCTAATTGGATGCGTCCGAGAGTTGCTGAGTTATTTTTCAGGTAATGAAAGGTAATACCTTGATTTTTGAAAGGATTAGGACAATCAGGGGCATCCCGCAGTAAAAAAACCTCGGCAGCCTCGCAATCGGGCAAAGTGAGATAAGCTTGCAGGACATCCTTGATATATGATTGAATACCGCCTTCTTGGGAAAAAATCTCTAAAAATAGGAAGATATGAGGCATCATAGAACGTCAGCGTCAAAAAGTTTTAGGTTTGGCGAAAAAATTTTCCCCGATCTCTTATCTGTACTATCGCACTTTCTTGATCTATTTCGATCGTCCCCCAAGTAATAGATCCTAACCGCTAACAGTCCGAAAAAGAACAATCCGGCCGATCTTCTCGCTTGTAACTGCTAGAATAAGGGGAATTCCGATGCTGATAGCTAAAATAACTGATATTAGTCAGTTTAGCTGATGATGCTGCCAGGGCGATAGATAGCAAGTGAAGGACGGGGAAATAGTCAGAATTTTCCCGGATGCCAAAGATAAAGCCATTTCTTTGTCCCCAGTGTCATCGGGGAATCTTCCCTTTTTAACGCTAGATATTTTCAGGAATTACTAGAGACAAAAAAAATTAAAGTTCCTCAACTGCTCTGACAAAGGTTACAAATGCCCCCAGAACAGTTAAGCTTATTTTAATCTCTGTAATTGCTTTTATGGCTCATTTGACTTCTGAAAGACTCAATTTAACCACAAAAATCGCCTATGGTGCTGGCGATTTGGGACCGGCTATCACTGCCAATATTTCGGTATTTTACCTGCTATTTTTCCTCACTGATGTGGCAGGATTACCAGCAGGATTAGCTGGTAGTGTGCTGATGGTGGTGAGAATTTTCGACGCTATTAACGATCCGATCATTGGCATGTGGAGCGATCGAACCCGTACTATCTGGGGTCGTCGCTTACCATGGATGTTATTGGGGTCGATTCCCTTCGGAATTAGCTATTTTTTCCTGTGGTTAATCCCGACTAATAACCAATTATGGCTATTTTTATATTATATTTTTATCGGTATTATCTTTAATTTAACCTATACAGTAGTCAATCTTCCCTACCAGGCACTCACCCCTGAATTAACCCATGATTATAATGAGAGAACCCGCTTAAATAGTTTTCGTTTTGCCTTTTCCATCGGGGGCAGCATTCTCTCATTAATTCTCTATATTATCGTCTCATCGTCCTATGCAAACGATCTCCATCAAGCTTTTTTATTGTTAGGTGTAGTTTGTGCTTTAATGTCGATTATAGCAGTTATTTGGTGCGCTTTAGCTTTACAAGAACGAGGAGCAAAAGCGATTCTCAATTCTCCCCAGAAAAAAGTTTTGGCAATTGCTTTTATAGTTATCGGTGCGCTTTCCTCGGTCTATGGACTAGGAAAAATTGGGGTGAATCCCAGAGACTTTATCGCTATTTCCACAATTTTATTAGGAATAGAAGGGATAGTTTCGGGGTTAACCCTTTACTATGGCAAAACTGAAAATCATCTCAAGGATAGCGCGGCAATTAAACAGAGAGAAGCGGATAATAATACCGAAACTATTCCCCTGAAAGAACAATTAAAAATAGTTTTTGGTAATCGTCCCTTTTTATACGTTATTGGCATCTATCTTTGTGCTTGGTTAGGAGTACAATTAACTGCCTCGATTTTGGTTTACTACGTCGTCAGCTACATGAGACTATCGGAAGCAGCATCGGGTTTAGTCGCTTTGGCAGTACAGGGAACAGCTTTAGTGATGTTATTTTTTTGGCAAGCAGTTAGTCAGAAATTAGACAAAAAGATAGTCTATTTTTTAGGGATGACATTCTGGATTATTGCCCAAATTGGTTTATTTTTGCTCCAACCAGGAGAAATAACTTTAATGTATGCTTTGGCAGTTTTGGCAGGATTTGGCGTATCTGTGGCCTATTTAATTCCTTGGTCAATGGTTCCCGATGTGATTGAATTAGACGAATTAGAAACAGGAAAACGTCGAGAAGGTATTTTTTATGCTTTCATGGTACTTTTGCAAAAAATTGGTTTAGCTTTGGGGTTATTTCTTGTCGGTATTGCTCTAGAAACATCGGGTTTTAAACCGAGAATCCCAGGAGAAGCAATTCCCCTGCAGCCAGATAGTGCTTTAATAGCAATTCGCCTAGCAATTGCTCCTTTACCGGCATTTTTTCTGATCATTAGCTTAATTCTTGCCTATTTTTATCCAATTACTCGCCAAGTTCACGCCGAAATTTTAGACCAATTAGCAACAAGAAGACAAGAGGAAAAGTAAACATCAGTTTTTTGAGAAACACTGTCAGTTAAACCCCGTAATAATTTTTCTTCTTCAGGTTCCAATCGTTTTGTAAATTATCAAGACAAAGTTATACTAAATCCGTTGAGTATAGGTAACATATCAGGATAGGCACTCATGCAAGAGGGGAAATAAATAATTAGGGTCTGCTGAAAAAGTTTTTCGGTGGGGGTTGGGGGTTGGGGGTTGGGGGTTGGGGTGTGGGGTGTGGGGTGTAGGGTGTGGGGTTTTACCCATTTTCAGGTGGTCAACTACCTAATTTTCAGGGAAAAAGTGCTTAAATTTCCCCCCGATCACTCCCCTATCCAGTACTTTTTGATTGACAAAAGGTCTAACAGTCTTACCCAACAAGGTTTTTAGATTTATTCAGCAAGCCCTAATTAGACCCATTATTGCAGACATTTTTGAAAATTTTCCTTTTTACGATGGTTTTCCTGAATTGAGATTCTCCCCCCTACTAAAGCAAGGGGGAAAAAAAATCAATTGGCACGCTGTTCAACCAACAGTTGGTAAGCATGATTAAAATCAGCCGTTGTAATGCGAATCTCAGCCGGGTCAGTCATTCCCTGATGGCGATAACGACGAATTGCCATCAGTGCCGCTTGGTTACATAATAACGCTAAATCTGCGCCATTCCAGCCTTCGGTTGCCTCGGCCCAATAGCCTAAATCCACATCCTCTAAAGGACGTTCATCATTATGAACCCCGAGAATTGCTAAACGACTGGAGGCATTCGGTAAATCAACTTTTAACTGTAAATCCAACCGTCCCGCTCGCAATAAGGCTGGGTCTAACGCATCTGGGCGATTAGTGGCTCCAATCACTAAAATCGTTGCCCCCGTTTGCAACCCATCCAACTCCGTGAGGATTTGTCCCACAACCCGGTCACTCACTCCTGAATCCCCACTATAACGACCTCTTGCTGGTGCTAAAGTATCAATCTCATCAATAAAAACCACACAAGGTGCTGCCTGACGAGCTTTGGCAAACAACTCACGCACCGCTTGTTCACTCGCACCCACCCATTTGCTCAAAAGCTCAGGTCCATTAATACTAATAAAATTAGCTCGCGCCTGAGAGGCAACCGCTTTGGCCAATAAGGTTTTTCCCGTTCCGGGTGGCCCCCAAAGTAAAATACCTTTGGGAGCTTGGGCTTTGGTTTGCGTATATAATTGAGGATGGAGTAATGCCCCTTCCACGGACTCCTGTAGGGTTTGTTTAATCTGTTCAAGTCCGCCAATATTGTCCCAGTCCACATGGGGAGACTCCACTTCCACAGACCGCAATACCGCCGGTTTAACTTCTTTAAGGGCTTGCAAAAAGTCGGCTTGGACCACCGTCATTGTTTCTGGAATTTGCGAGTCAATCGTAGGAACTTGGCGTCGCAAAGCACTATAGGCCGCTTTCTGGCAAACGGCTTTTAAATCTGACCCGACAAATCCCACAGCATTATCGGCAATCAGAGCTAAGGAAACTGATTCATCTAGGGGCATGGAACGGGTGAGAATTTGCAGGATTTCTAAACGGCCCTTGCGGTCAGGCACCCGAAAGAGGACTTCTCGGTCAAACCGTCCAGGGCGACGGAGGGCAGGGTCAAGATGGTCGGGACGGTTTGTCGCCGCTAGAACAATCACCCCTCGACTTTGGGCAAAGCCATCCATTAAACCCAGCAATTGGGCCACCAGTCTTTTTTCTACTTCCCCTTCAACTTTACTGCGGTCGGGTGCCATGCTATCAATTTCGTCAATAAAAACGATACAAGGCGCATTCTTACTGGCTTTCTCAAAAATTCCCCGCAGTCTTTGCTCGGCTTCCCCATAATATTTGCTGATCACCTCTGGTCCGACTAAGGCAATATAGTTAACACCGAGTTCTTCGGCCAAAGCACGGGCGGTCAGGGTTTTACCGGTTCCAGGGGGTCCGACTAAGAGAACTCCGCGAGTGGGTTCAAGTCCTAACTTGGCCAACAAGTCAGGGCGTTTCAGAGGAATGGCAATTAGTTCTTTGAGTTCTTTAATCACTTCCGTCAAGCCACCAACATCTTTAAGGGAAGCCGTGGTCGGTCCTTCGGGCGGTGTCACAGTGTCTTTAACCTCTGAATCAGTGGAGGATGAGCGATGGCGATTGACCTCAAAATCATCCCCGCCAGAATTGCTCGGACGAGAAACCCCCCCTGAACGGGGAATACCGCCAGAACGGGGAATATTACTCAAGGGACGAGAATTAAATTGCATTTCGGTTTTAATTTCCCCTTTTTCCAGTTTCTCTTCCAAGATTTTAGCCAGTTCGACTAATTGCTCAAATCCTTTGAATAATTCTGCCATAAAATTTCTCCTGAGTCAAGTGAAAGATGGGTACTGGGTAATAGATGGGGTTAAGAAGTCCGACTTGATCAGACTAATTACCTTTAAAATAACAGATCTGCTGCGCCTTTTACCCGGGCTAGAGGTTCTACTGACCGGGGTAAACTGGGTAAGCGGAGCAAAGTTTGATCTGGGAATAAATCCCGATCAATTTCCTCATTAGCGTGATAACGATTCTGCACGACGTAACGTTGATAGATTCCCATTTTTTTCAAAGATGCTGTCAATCGCAGTTGTTCGGCAACTATAGCATCTTGGGCTTGCAAAATTCCAATAAATTCTGTATGTTGGGGGTCTTTTAGTTTTTTCTGGGCATACATCACTTGTTGTCTTAAGGTTCGCAATCGTCCCATTAAATCTACACGCCCTAAGACATTTTGATACTTCATCCAAAGCTTAAAAATCCAACTTAACCAATCTCCTAAAGCCGTTGGCATTTCCAAAAATCGCAGGAGATGACCGGTAGGAGCCGTATCTAAAATAATCAAATCTTGTTGTTTCTGGTCTAATAAATCCATCACTGTTACTAGGGATAACATTTCATCAATTCCTGGCAGAGATTGAGCTACAATTTGTCGCCAAGCTTCCGGAGTATAAGCTAGTTTGATGTTTCCTTCTTCGTTACCTTCACCACTAATCATTTCTGCCAGTTCCCATAAATAATCATCCCGAAATTTTTCTAAAATGATATCAGCATCAACTTCTTGACCACTTAAATTATCAGTTAATTGTGTGGATTGATGTCCTAACTTTGTCCCAAAGGCATCTCCCAAAGAATGCGCTGGATCAATAGAAATAATTCTAATTTTTTGATCGGGATGACGATTAGCTAACGCCCAACCAATGGCCGCGGCAACGGTTGTTTTTCCCACCCCCCCCTTGCCACCAATGATAATGAGTTGGCGTTTGTCGTCAATAAAATCACTAAAACTCGGCAGAATTTTTTGCGGCCATTGAATAGGAGGCGGGGTAGTAAATTCTACTTTTTCGATGATTTTAATTTGACTCATGATCTGATCTAATGCTTCACCTCCTAGGGGTTCTTTTGATTGTTGGGGCAGGGTGAAAATTGTCTCTTGACCCGGAATTTTTAGGAATTTATCGAGGAGTTGCTGTTGCTCACTATAGCGATCTAAATTTTGCTTAGGATCCGTTAGAATTCGATTAATAAATAAGCTGCCGCAGGGAATATTTAAGTGATGCAAACTATTGAGCAATCGTTCGGTTTCTACTAAACTCATCGGTTCGGCAATTGCCACAATTAAACAAAGGGTAAAATCCCGATCTTGTAGAATTCGTTTGCCTTCGGTTAATTCTGCTTGTGTTTTCACTAAAAAGTCATCCACATCATCGGCATTGTAGGTTTTTGAAAAAGTTTGCGAAATAACACGATGTTTTTCTTGAAACAACTCTAGAGAATTTAAAATAATCTCTAAAAAGTCTTTAATTCCCAATAAATTCAAGGTATGACCAGAGGGAGCCATATCAACAACAATTCGATCTACAACATTGTCAATAAGTAATCGTTGAATTTCTAATAGACCCATAATTTCATCTAAACCTGGCCAGTCTAAATCCCAAACAGGAGTTAAATCTTCTCCTTCAACAAAACTGCCCCGTTCTACTAAAATTTCTAAAAATTTTCCGTATTTTTCTTTAAATTCTAAGAGCAATTTTTCCGCATCTAATGCCCTAACTTTTAAGTTGGATAAGTCTTTTACAGGTGATGCTTGATCGCTAACTTCTGTTTGCAATACATCCCCTAAAGAATGAGCCGGATCTGTTGAGATTAATAGGATTTGTTCTTCGGGAAATAATTTAGCCCAACGGCGAGCAAATCCACAGGAAAGAGTAGTTTTTCCCACTCCTCCTTTGCCACTAAACATAACTAAATGTCGAGTGTCATAACGACTTAGAGAGTTATTTACCAAGTTAAAGTTAGTCATAGAAAAATCAAGTTAAGTAAAGTGATAGGGGGGAGAAACTTGTTCTAATTGTAATTGCCAACGGGGGCAGACTTTCTGCCAATGCAAGACTTGCTCGATTAGCAAAGGTTCTTCTTGAAAATTAACTAAAAGATAAATTCGTGATTCTGTACCTGGAGCAGTAATAATCCTCGTTGACGGATAGCTTTGGGTCACTAAATGCACGAAATTTTGCCATTCTGAACCTTGCAAAGTATAAAAATCTTGTTGGGCTTCATAAAGCTGTTTTTTGGCTAAAAAATATTGTCTGCCCCTGCTTTCAGAAAAGAGTACAGGCTCCTCTAGCTTACGGGGAATACATTTTAAAAGATATTCTCCTTTTCCCTCAACTTCTTCAATTTTTTCTTGATATTCTTGGGCATGAGAACAAAGATGAGTCAGTAAATTTTCTGCCTCTAAAAAAGATGTGCCAAAACGTAAGGGTAAAATAGTGGTTTGTTGAAATAATTCACAGATGACTCGATCATGGCATAAAACGGATTGAATCAAGCGTTCATCATCATTTTGTAAAGTGTCTAAACAAACTTCGGGTTCGACTACAGCCGAGAGGTCTCCACCAGTTATCAGTAACAATGGGTTAGCCATTCCAACGGGTAATGTTAGGCTTTCTATTGGGGTTTTCAAAAAAGCGTAAGTATATAGATTGTACAATTTCATAGGGTTTACCAAAAGAAAATTTACGATTTTTTACAAGTTTTTATATTGGGGCGTTGATATGCTAGAATATTTTAAGTTATTCAGGGATTGTTATGACAACCACTCGTTCACCCAGATCAATTAGATCTAAAATTAGCACTATGCCTCGGAAACAATCTGAAGCAGATCAGCAACTTGAGCTTTATAAGTTAATTACTGAAAAACAACGTATCCAAGAAAAATTAGAAATAATGGAGCGGCAGATTCAGCAGTTAAAAAGTCGTCTGACGTTTGTGACAGATCAAATTGAGACTACAGAACAAAGTATTCAAAATTTGCGTACAGTCAATCCTCCTAGTTTAGCTAAAAAACCTGATTCCCCCAAAACTGTTGCTCACTCCTCTAATAATTCTAGTAATTTCCAAGCTTTTTACCTAGAATATTAAGGCTTAATCAAGGGCTAGTTCTGACCAAGCTTCAACGAGTTCTTGAGCTTGTCAAAGCCGCCCTTACTAAGCGCCGCTACAATTTGTGATTTTGTTCATGGCCTATAGGGTGGGAAAGATTGTCAGTTCTGAACGTGGGACGTATAGAAAAATTTTAGAGAGAAGATTCAGATTGGTCTTCTGCCGCCTCTTCTTCTTCTAAGGCTTGAATTTTTAATAAAAGTTCTTCTTCCTGAATTTCAAACTCTTCCTCGGAAATGTTGCCCATATCGTAATCTAGTTGTAAGGATAATAATAATTTGTGCAAGTTTTCAGACTCATCATATTCTATATCTGCACGCTCTTGAATTTTTTCCCCAATCCAGATCAGACCCCCAATAGGACCGGTAACAGGAAGAAATAAAAGATCGAGAAACATAACAAATACTCTCCTTAGATAAGTTGGGCAAAGGTATAGGGTGCGGTTAAATTGTTATAGCGAATTCTTAGGCGATCACCAAACTGCTGATCGATCGCTTCAACGTTTTGGCTAAATTCCGGCTCTTGCTCCCAGGGAATTAAATAAGCTGCATTGTAAATCATGTCATCCGTCATCGGATCGCTTTCAATCACCTCTTGGGCGCGATGATTTAATTTATCTCTAAAGACTTGAATAACGTCTTGTTTCCGTTGAAATACAGTGCCTTCAATCATTTGACCTATATGGATAATTTCTTCCATATTTAAGTTTTTCCCCATCATCGCATCCCGTTCTTGCTTTAACTTAGGATTAGACTCCAAAGCCGCTTGTAATTCCCACTGATTATCCCAAAAAATCTTAATGCTAACTTCTCGTTGGCCTGACAGTTTAGCAAATAATTCTTTCAGTTGGTCTTTATACGGATTAATTAATTGTTCGGTGACGGATTCCCAGTTTTTTATAACTAACCCAAACCGCAGTGGTAACAAGGTTGTAAACCCTGCTTCCATGGCAGTTTCTAATACTTTTTCATGGCAAATTAAATAGCGACGGGATGCCAAATACTTTTCCTTATGAGCAAGGGAGTAGAGAAAACTAAAACCCTCAATCATCTCACTGTGAACTGGCTCATTATCAATCCCTTGCAAACCTAGTTGGTCAGGAACTGGTTCGGGAAATATTCCATATAAATAAATACCCACTGTCATCAGTATTCTCCCAAATTAAACCGGCTGAGAAGTTAAAACCAAACGAAGCTTTAGATGAATTAGATCCAGTTTCGCTAAACCCAGATCAACATTTCCTTCCACAACAACTCCCGTATTGAGAAGTCGATCCACTAATTCTAACACAGAAGGCTTAATACCCTCCTCTCCGGGGTAATAACTCCCTGCTTCAGGTAAAAGAGTTCCAAACTCTCCTAGGTGGACATTTAACTCTTCTGGCTCAACCTCAAAAATTTCACACAAATGGAGAATTTGTTCTTGCAATTTTTGGATACTTTCGGCAGCTCTATCTAAATCAGACTCACTGAGAACCCCTTTTTCCATCCGGCGAATGATTTGGGCTTCGAGCAATTGGCGTACCAGTTCCACTACAGTTAACAGTAAAGGGGCTAAACCTGCTTGGCTGTTACTTTCTGGACGGGTCAGCAAGGCTTGATTATCAGAATCGTAAGGTGTGCAAGCAAGTGTCATGGTTGGAATTGGTAAATGAGCAGTTTTTGACGGTAAGTCTCTAGTGGGGAGCTTGGCCAAGAAATTTTATCTGAGGGAAAATAATGATGTAATTAAACAATGTCAACTTTCCTCTGCACTCAATTTGGTTAAAGATTTTAAGGTTTGAAGTCGGCGTGAAAGTTCCAGATTTTCTGCCAATAAAGCTTGGGATTGGCTAGGGAGGTAGGGGTCGCTTTCCCACCCATTAATTGCCATCTCCCTTGCTCTATCAACAGAGGCAATCGTTAACTGGCATAAACTTCCTTACCGGAGGAATTTCAATGTATATAAGGAATGTGCCTGCTCGTTCGGACTGCTATCACGGCTCTCCATTACACTCAATTTGGCTAAGGATTTTAAGGCTTGAAGTCGGCGTGAAAGTTCCAGGTTTTCTGCGAATAAAGCTTGGCATTGGCTAGGGAGGTAGGGATAACCTTGCAAGCCGTTAATCGCCGTTTCCCTTGCTTTATCAAGGGGGGCAATCGTCTCGTGTAAATTTCCTAACCTTTGAGGATTCAAGTGAGGAATTTCACGCATCTGAGGAATGTGCTTCATCGTTCGGACTGGGATCATGGCTCTCCATTGCACTCAATTGGGTTAAGGATTTTAAGGTTTCAAGCTCGGTTTCTAGGGTTTGGAGTCGGAGTGAAAGTTCCCGATTTTCTGCTAGTAAAGCTTGGGATTGGCTATGGAGGTAGGGATCCCCTTCCCACCAGTTGATTCCCATTTCCCTTGCTTTATCAACAGAGGCAATTAACAAACGAATGCGGATATTTAGAAGTTCAGTGGAGGCGATCGAAACTGAAATATCGCCAGCAATCACAATTCCTTTATCTAAAACTCGTTCAAGGATATCCGCCAAACTCGAACCTTGAGTTGCTGTTTTCAGGGAGTTGTTTGATTGGGTTTTGAGCGAGCCAGCAAAAGTGGAAGAAGTCACGGTTGGTTTCACCCAATAAGAGTATAAAATCTAGTCTTTTTGCTTCAGCAAGTTCGTTCGCAGTAAAGATTGAATGGCTTTGATCGATTGATTTCCTGTGGAAGGCTCAGAAGTTGACGCTGGGGCATCGGAAGGCTCCTCTTCCTCTCCAACGGATAAGGATTCTACCAGATTGTCGTCGAGGATTTCCCATAAAATAGCTCTTGAGCTATCAATAGGTAAGCTTGTGCGGGACAAGAGAACATCGGCGCATATATCACGGAAGTCGGCATCATCGGAGTTGGCCACAATATCGTGAGAGGCGCAGACTTTAGCAATCATTAAACAAGAGCGCAAACCTGACGTTTTTTCAGTCGCAGTTTTCAAACGAAAGTTTTTGACGAGGTTGACAATAAATAAAGCATCTTCTCGACCAATCCCCGTTTTTTGGGCAAGAATTTCAGTCTGAGTCAGTTGATCTGGTTCAGGCATATTAATGGTTACCAACCGATCCATTAAAGCATCTTGGGTAGCATGAACCCCACAATATTCTTCTGGGTTGGAGGTGAAAATTGCCCGAAATTGAGAATTGACTTGTAGGTAATCGGGTTGATGGCTAGTTGGCGGCAGGGTGAGAATTTTTTCTTCCAAGGCAGAGAGTAAAACGTTGTTGACCTCAGGTCGAGAACGATTGAACTCATCATAAACTAGGGTAAACCCCTCGCGACAGGCCATTGTTAACCGAGAATCCACCCAATTGTGTTTTAGCTCGTCTTCAACTTTGAGAACGCTGTGGATATAGTTATCCATCAGTTTTTTATGGGTATAACCAGACTGGCTACCAATTAAATCGGAACTGGTAAAGTCATCATCGCCAAAGAGCAGCATCACAGGTCTGGCTAAACAATTGGCCAGATGCATTGCCAATGTGGTTTTTCCCGTTCCTGCTGGGCCACATAGATGAATGGAAAAACCAGAGTTTAGATAACGTAAGGCGCGGGTGGCAATTTGATCAATCGAAGGAGTAACAACGAATTGACCGGGGCGAAGGCAGAGGACGGCTCTTCTTGTTTGAGTTTCAGTAACTGTCATAGTTGAAATATAGTAAATACCATTGATAATCCCCGCCTTAAGCCGACGGGTATTCTTGAGCTAACAACTGCCCGTTTAGGTTTCCCCTTAATAACCGAGTAGGCAAGGACGCTTGTGTTACCCGAATTTTACGGCAAGTTTAATCGTCTTTGGCTTTTAAGGCTTACCTCATAATAATATCACAAAAAACTAGGAACTGTCATTTAGATCTAGAACCTTGATTCTGAAGGTATTTCAGGATATTCATTAGTCAAGGGACTAAGGGTCTAAAATTCTTGTCTAGATTACTTTTCAAGACTTAAACATTGACATCCTCACCGCCGTAAACGGACGGTGATTCCCAAACCTCACGATTTAGGTTTCTGCTTCTTTCCCTTGCGGGGTTCCGCACCTGCCTTAACAGATTTACTCTGTTCTGCCCGCAATTACTACACCGCTTAGAACTAGGAAACCATCTATCTACTTCGATGTAATTTCTCCCTAGAAAGGCTTTTACGATGCTCTTCGCAGTCTCGGATAATACTTCATTTGCCAGAACCCTAGATCAGCCCAAACAGGAACCCACCACTCCTAGGTCGAGTCTAGAAACTTAAACAAGCAGGACTAGCATGGTAGGTTTAAAACCAAAGGCTTATTGTTGTATTTTCAGATAGTCCTCTAGTTTAGCCATGAAAAGGGACTAGAGGGTTTTTACTCTAGCCCTAGGCTTAAGTGGGTTGGAATTAACCTAGAGATTTATTTGCCAAAAACGTAGATAGACAACTCTTGACGAAATTGACGCAAATCGTCTTTTAGCTGTTTCGCTTCCGCTAAACGTCGTTCTTGAAATTGACTCAAATCATCCTTCACCTGTTTAGCTCGATCTAGATGAAGTTGGCGTAAGTCGTCCTCTAGCTGTTTCGCTTCCGCTAAACGCTGTTCTTCGAATTGACTTAAATCCTCTTTCAGCTGTTTAGCTCGATCTAGACGCTGTTGACGTAGGTCGTCAGCTAGCTGTTTCGCTTCCGCTAAACGTTGTTCTTGAAATTGACGTAAATCCTCTTTTTGCTTTTCCGCTTGAGCTAAACGCTGTTTTTGGGTAGCTGTTAAAAACACGCGGCTGTCTTGTTGAACTTTTTGGAAAGACTCGCGCAAAGCAGTTGCCTGTTCTTGCGCTTGTTTTTGTCTTTCAGTTTTGACATCCAACAGAAAAGATTGGACTCCTCGCGAGAGTTCAGCTACTTCTTCAGCAATCGATAAACGCTCCAGGCGGAACTTTTCCATGAGAGCAGGCATGGGGTTGTCCTCAACTACTAAATACTATGGAATGGACTAGAGCCAATCACCCGTTGAAAAAAACATTCACGGGGACTGGGGGGAGAGACAGTAGATTCCGACTTTTCTTATTATCCAAAAGTTGAGATAGCGAACTACCACAGATCAAGGTGCGCGGCTTCCTACCCCAAGAATGGCTTTCTATTGCGAAAAATAGCGAGCCTTACATTCTGGCGATAGGCGGTAAACCTAGCTACAAGGGACAAAATCACGGTGACAAAAATAATTTGTATGGGTCTAGCTTTGTTTTTGCTATCCGTTGCCGTGCCGACCTTATTAATTGTAGACTATTGCGCCCCAAGAGAGGGGTAACTAAACTCAATAGGGATTTAAAGAAAAGCCGAGAATCTGGAAAACCCGGTAGGGTTTTAACTCAGCCGATGGGAGAATCTGGGATCAATCCTTAAGCAGGAACCGCTGCAGATTGAGTCAGACCAACGGCTACCCAAGCATCAATAACGATACCTTTGTCAAGGATACGATCGATAACTTCAGCCAAGCTAGAGGAAGAGTTAGTTTTTTCAACTGCCATGGTAATAGACCTTTTTGTTAGTTGTATAGAGAGTGTACAGCGCTGATCCAAAAGTTGAGATGGCAAGCTACCCCAGACCAAGGGGCGCGGCTTCCTACCCCAAGAATGGCTTTCTATCTATTCCGAAAAATAGCGAGCCTTACATTCTGGCAACAGGCGGGAAACCTAGCTACAAGGGACAAAATCACGGTAACAAAAATAATTTGTATGCGTCTAGCTTTGTTTTTGCTATCCGTTGCCGTGCCAACCCTATCAATTACAGACTATTGCGCCCCAAGAGACGGGTAACTAAACTCAACAGGGATTAAAGAAAAGCCGAGAATCTGGAAAACCCGGTAGGGTTTTAACTCAGCCGATGGGAGAATCTGGGATCAATCCTTAAGCAGGAACCGCTGCAGATTGAGTCAGACCAACGGCTCATCAATAACGATACCTTTGTCAAGGATACGATCAATAACTTCAGCCAAGCTAGAGGAAGAGTTAGTTTTTTCAACTGCCATGGTAATAGACCTTTTTGTTGTTTTCATAGAAGGTGTACAGTGCTGAAGTCATGGAGGAGTCAGAAATCCATTTGGTTTTTCTTCCCTTCATCACTTCTGCAATTTGAAGAATAACACCTTTATTTTGTCGTTGTCAATATCTAATCTCGATTTTTTAGTTAAGAAATGTAGTCAATTCTCGATTTTTTAGTTAAGAAATGCAATCAATTCTCATTTTTGTGCTTAAGAAATGCAGTCAATTCTCAGAAAAGGCGGGTTAAGGTCGTTGCTGGTACCCTTTTTTCTGAGCAAAACTCCCTATTTGAACGGCTGGACGAGCGCACCTAAAAACAATACAAATATTTGTGCTTAAGAAATGCAGTCAATTCTCAGAAAAGGCGGGTTAAGGTCGTTGCTGGTACCCTTTTTTCTGGGCAAAACTTCCCATTTGGTTGGACGGCTGGGCGAGCGCACCTAAAAACAATACAAATACAAGAACCTTGCAGGGATAACTGGACTTCCCCCCAAGAAAAATAATGAAACCCTTACCGCAAGGTAGTCTTGGCGATCGATGGACTACCCTTGACTGGCTACAATCGACTCGGAAGGTTAACTGGAGCCTGTTTTGATTGATCGCACCTATGCTTTCCTTATCAAGCGATCGCTGGCTCTAGCCAAGAGCTGCCATGGACATAGAACAAATAAACTAATAGTAAAAGCCTTGCTTTGCCAGGCTTTTAGGTGCTTAAATTACAAATGTATGGAAATTTCAGTTTTAATGATTACTATCTTAGGTGTTATTTGTGGGGCTGAGGGGTGGACAGACTTGACAATCTAGCCATCACACTGCGAAGATGTGTGACGGGAGATTCTTGCTTCACAGGAACCTGCTTTTTGAGACGAGTCCTAACGAGTCTTATAGTCTCCTTGGTCTTGGGGCTATCTAGGACTTGGTGATAGATTAGGGCATAGGGATAGGTACGAAAGAATGACAGACTTAGTTGATCATTTCAAAGTGCAATCCCTCTCTGAGAAAGGAATTGCACTTTGGGATGTTAGTCACGACTATTGAGAATTGGTATTAGCCATTTTTTCCTGGACTCTAGCCACTATTTTGAGAGATTGCTGTAATGCGGATTTGTTGACATCCGTTTAGGTGGATTGACCGGCCAGAAATTGTCTTTGATAGTCTAAAAACTCGCCATGCCATTCCGCAAAACGCCGCTCCCCATCTCTGACTAAAAATTGGCGGTAGGCTTCCGAGGAAATCCAAGGCTTTGTTGGACGTTGTTGGTCCGAACGAGCTTGGTATTCAGCCGTTGATTGACGGCAGTCGTTGTGATAATTTTGGTGCCATTCGCGATAGCGCCGTTCTCCATCCCGCACGAGGGCTTGGCGATAGGCTTCTGAAGATAGATTCATGGTGTTACTCCTTTTCAAATACCTTGATGGCTTGGCCAGAATTATAACACAATCCGTGAACTACCCAGTGCTGACCTCTCGTCAAGATATGCCCTTGCCCTCAGTTGCCAGGTTTCTTTGCTATCTCAACTGCTGCATTTTGTCCCGCTTTGCGTTGCTACCCTTTAACCAAATTCAGTAGATGGAAAAGTTTGAATAACCAGAGTATTTAGTAACATCTGGGCTCTTCTAGGTTCTGTGTGATCAGTTTAACTTACATAGGATCGATCGATCTTTGTGTCCTTTGTGTCTGGTGTGGTTTCTTCCACCCCCTCGCTAGGAGAAATGTATCTTAGAATACATTTTACCCACCAAATCCAAGAGAGCCACATCTGATACAAAATACTTAGAGAAACTAATTAAGAAAACTTATGTCTAAGAAAAAAGACTATTGCTATTAGCCAGAAGGCAAATAGATAGTATCAACAACTTGATAGATTTT
>VYKQ01000117.1_pt1 | contig 15440 bp, 13 predicted proteins | sample 5114541 | NCBI WGS metagenome assembly VYKQ01 (sample SAMN12291801, study PRJNA351875) | freshwater metagenome | isolation source: freshwater lake | place: USA: Michigan, Baseline Lake | collected 2013-08-09
AAGACTTAATAGAAGGGATTGAATCGGCTATGTTACAAGTTACTCAAAAAGATATTCGCAATTGGTTTACTCACTGTTGCTACTGTACCTCATAAGTTAGAGAATTGCTATAGACCAACTAATTGCATTAGGAGCCTCCTTAACTTGTTTAAGTAAAAGACAATATAAACTGCTATTAGTCATTGAAGAAGTCTCTCGTCAACAACGGGAGATGTGGTCAGAGAAAAAAACAAGGGTTGACCAGAGAATCGTTAGTTTAAGTCAACCTCATGTACGTCCTATCGTCAGAGGCAAAGCTGGAAAACCGACGGAATTTGGGGCAAAGCTCTCGGTGTCTTGTGTAGATAATTATGTATTTTTACACCGTTTGTCTTGGGAAAACTTTAATGAATCTCAAGATTTGAAAGCGCAAGTAGAAAACTTTAAAGAGACTTATGGTTGTTAGCCAGCAATCCGTTCATGTCGAGAAAATTTATCGAACCAGAGAAAACTTGGCATGGTGTCAGGAAGCGGATGCGACCCCGCGCCGTCGCACGGAGCCAGGGAACGCGCACCAAGCAAGAGGAATAAGATTAAGTGGATTACCATTGGGAAGACCACCGAAGAATCGCAGCGCTGAAATAAAAAAACAAGCTCAAGAGGACGAGAGTTTTCGCAATGCAATAGAAGGGAAATTCGGACAAGCTAAGAGAAGATTTGGTTTAAATCTGTGCATGACGAAACTACCTGAAACTTCAGAAACGTCCATTGCTCTTACCTTTTTGGTTGTCAATCTTTCCCGACTGCTTCGGCAGTTTTTTGGGCTTTTTTTGTCTTTCTGGCTTTTTCGGCGAACAGATGAACTAAGATGCCGCCAACGCTTTAATAAAAATTATGTTAAAAGTGATTTTACTCAAGTAAAACTTATCAGTTGAACGACAAATTATTGGCACTTAATAGCATAATTCTTTGAGCGACTTTTTCAGCAAGCCCTATCTAAATAATTTAGAGCATTCTGGTAACGCTCTAAAGCAACTTGAAAGGGTGTCGGCACAGGTGCAGGAGAACTCATATTATACAATCCTAAAAGTTTAGTTTCTTTCACTGTTTGAGGGTAAAAAATAATCCAGCAAAACTGGCTGATGATACTAAATCCTGTTTAAAAAGTATAGGAAAGTGGGAAGATGGGGAGATGGGGCAAAAAACCAAAGGAATTAGGAACCATAGGTCCCTAATTCCTGTAGTATATGCCATTGTATCTAACGGGCTTGGAGAGACTCGAACTCCCGACCTTGTGGTCCGTAGCCACACGCTCTAATCCACTAAGCTACAAGCCCTTGTTTTTCTCAACAGTAAACTACTATAGCACAGGTTCATTCAATGACGCAAGAGGGTAAAGAAAAATTATCTCATCTCGACAGCCAAGGCGAAGCCCAGATGGTGGATGTATCGGAGAAAATGCCCACTAAACGCACTGCTATCGCGCTAGGACAAGTGAGAATGCTAAAAACGACTTTTGAAGCCATAGAACAGGGAAATGCGCCTAAAGGTGACGTTTTAGGGACGGCAAGATTAGCGGGAATTATGGCTGCCAAACAAACTTCCTGCTTAATTCCCCTTTGCCATCCCTTACCCCTGCAAAAAATCAATGTTCAGATTATCCCGAAAGCAGAGTTACCCGGTTACGAAATTCGGGCAGAAGTGGTGACAAAATCGGAAACCGGTGTAGAAATGGAAGCTTTAACGGCAGTATCTGTGGCAGCCTTGACTTTGTACGATATGGCTAAAGCGTTAGAAAAATCAATCCTGATTGAAAATATCCATCTGCTGAGTAAAACAGGAGGGAAATCAGATTATCACAACAATCCCCTGTTGCCATGAGTGTGGGGTGTGGGGTGTGGGGTGTGGGGTGTGGGGTTTTACCAATTTTCAGGGAGTCAATTACCTAATTTTCCTCCCAATCACCCCAATCGCTGGCACTTTTTGATTTCAAAAAAGCCTAAAGATATTATCCAACAAGGTTTTTAGATTTATTCAGCAGACCCTAAGTAACCCCTTCTAGTTTTTCATCGGTCAATTGATATAATTCCTGTAATTTCTCTAATTTGTCGGGGTCTGCTTGCCAAAAACCGCGACCCTGTGCTTCTAACATTCTACCGACAATATTACGGAAAGCTTCGGGATTAGCTTGACGCAATTTTTCCGCCATTTCTGCATCAAAAGCGTAGGTATCGGCTGCCTGATCATACACCCAATCGTCACTAAAATTAGCCGTACCGCCCCAACCAATTAAAGCGGTCATTCTTTGGGAGATTTCGTAGGCCCCACCGGAACCTTGATTAACCATGGCCTTGGCCCATTTAGGATTGAGTAATTTACTGCGGTATTCTAAGCGCAAAACCTCCTCTAATTTGCGGGGAGTTGTATCATTGGAAAAACTCTCGACAAAACTTGTCATTACCCGTTTACCGCTTTGTTTTTCTGCGGCTAATTTTAATCCTCCCGTGTTGCCGTAGTATTCCTGAATATCGGTTAAACCGTATTCTACCGAGTCAATTTCTTGGATAATACTTTCACTGGTTTTTAATAACTGTTGTAGCACTTCTGGCCGCGCTTGTCCCTTATCTTGACGACCATAACTAAAAACATTACGCTTTTCCCAAGTTTTCGCTAATTCGTTGTCATTGTCCCAATTTCCCTCCACTACTTGGTCATTAACTAAAGAGCCAAAATCTCCAGCAGGATTGGAAAATAAACGAGCGCTGGCATTGTCAATTCCTTGACTTTTTAAGGCTAAATAGTGCTTACGGATATAATTATCATTTTCCGATTCTTCTATCTCAGCTGCCCGCTGCATTAAATCATCTAATAACTCGATAATATTGATAAAAGTATCCCGAAAAATTCCCGATAAATTAGCCAGAATATCGATGCGCGGGTGTCCAATTTCTTCTAGGGATTTTAATTCATACCTGACAATTCTTCCCGTCCCCTCTTTGACGGGTTCCGCACCGACTAATTCTAAGAGAATACCTAAGGATTCACCCTTAGTTTTAATCACATCTAATCCCCAGAGTAAAACCGCTACAGTTTCGGGATATTTTCCTTTTTCGGTTAAGTTTTGTTCTAGCAGTTTTTTGGCGATTTCTCGTCCGCGGGTGTAGGCTGCGGGGGAAGGCATCCGGTAGGGATCTAAAGCGTGTATATTGCGTCCTGTGGGCAAAACTCCCGCACCATCTCGGAGTAAATCACCCCCCGGTGCTGGGGGTACATATTCCCCATTTAATCCCCGCAAAAGATTAGTTAATTCCTCGCTATTTTGTCCTAATAAATTTTTAATAGCAATGCCTTCTTTAACCTTTTCATTGGTTGCTTCTTCAGCGATAATTTGCTGAAATTCTCGCTCAGATAAATCGGTAAAATAAGCATCAAGATAACCTTTTAATTCTTCCTGATTGGGAGCAGTTCCTAGGGTGTGTAAACCTGAAGAAAATAGTCTTTGTTCGACGATTTGTAGGTAATTATACACCTTGACAAAATAATCGGTTAGTGCATAGCGACTAAATAATTTGGCATTTTCTAAAGTGAATTCTATTCCCTGTTTTTCTGCTTCCAGAAAAGGACAGTCTTTAGAGATACCTGTATCAATAATTTTTTGGAGGATACTATCTCTTAAAGCGTAATTTTTCTCAGGATTTTCTCGAAATTCTGCAATCAAATCTCGCAGAATCATCAATTCTTTATACAATCCCGCTCGTCCGTAGGGTGGCACATTATGGGAAATTAACACCCCATAACCGCGACGTTTAGCTAGGATAGATTCCGAGGGATTATTAGCGGCATAAATATATAAATTCGGTAAATCTCCTAATAAAATATCTGACCAAGAATAACCGGTATTTCCTAGGGGTGAACCGGGCAACCATTCAACAGTTCCGTGCATACCAAAATGAATGATCGCATCGGTCTTAAAATCTTTTTGTAACCACTGATAAAAGGCTGCATACTGAGGGTGAGGAGTTAAATCTTTTTCAAACATTAACCGCATCGGATCCCCAGCAATTCCTAAAGGTGGTTGCACTCCAATCCAGATATTACCTAACTCAATCCCCCCTAAATGATACTGGTTGCCAACAGTTTTTATCCCCGCATCTTTCAGAGATTTCCAGTGTTTTTCGATGCGGGAGGTTAACAGATAACCTAGCCAATTTTCTAAAGTTTCTATCGATAAACGATTTTGTTTAGAGAGATTTTCATCATCGGCAAATTTAACTTTTTGAATAATTTCTTCCCCGTCTTCGGGAATCGTTCCCACATTATAACCCTGCGCTTGTAAAGCTTGTAAAAACTTAACTAAACTCCGGGGAACATTTAATAAAGCTGCCGTACCAACTGCCCCATAACCCGGGGGAAATCCATAGAGAATGATGGCTATTTTGCGTTCTTGCGGAGGGGTTTTATGTAACTTAATCCAACTATGCAAACGTCCAGTTAAACGCTGTAATCTTTCGGGAATTAAATAGATAGTTTCCCCCACTAATCCCCCCAGAGGAATCGTATCAATTGCTCCATCTAATTCCGGTAAAGCGTATAGAACCACACTCTGTAAACCACCGATTCCCTGTCTTGTCCAAGAATAAATATCTTGAATTAATAAAGGGGCAGCGATAAGATAAGGAATATTTTTAGCGGACAGAATTCGTTTAGCCACTTCTACCTGTCTTCCTGCTTCCATAGAACCCGCAGGACCCCCCACCAAAGGAAAGCCAATCGTCGAAACAATTGCATCTACTGTCACCGCATCTTTACTTAAAGAAGGAGTTTCAATGATTCCTTTTTTTCTTTGCTGAATTTCGTAGTCTGTGGTTAACCAATCCCGAACAATTGTATGGCCTTCCACTCCGTTAATAAACACGGGTAGGGGAATTAAATTAGCCGTTTCAAAATGGCGGATTAATTGATTAATATAGGGCAATTTACTGATAACGTGCTTCCGATAAAGCAGCAGGGCAACCACTGGTTTATCAAGAGATTTATTTTTTTCATACCAAGCCAAATATTCTTGGGGAGTGAGAAAATAACCGTTATAATCGGGGTGTAATAGTCCCTTATTGGGAGTTTCGATAACTTCGGGTATTTCCCGTACTTTTAATCCTAGATATTTTTGGGCAATTACCCAACACATAGCGGCAACATTTTCCGTTCCTCCCGCATTCCAATAACCGTAAATAATTAACCAATTACGCAAATCTTGAACTTTTTTAGCGGGAATAAATTTCAGTAGTTTCGGACCGGTTTTGAGGAAACTGAGATAACCGGCTAACTTATCTTCTTCCTTGCCACTGGAAAATTTACTCAAGATAAATTGAATTGGTTTTGGCATTCCTTTTGGTTTATCCCCGATGGCAAATTCTCCCAAACGGGTTAAACTCATTAACTCTAAAGCAGACTCAAAAACTAAGCGAATCGGAATCTGTGCTGCTCGTTGCCGCAGCCAAGTAACTTGATCGTAATCGAAGATCAAACTAGCAAAAAAAACGTCGGCAGTGGCTAAAGCTTGCTCGACTATTTCCGGTTCGCTAGTTAAGGATTTATCGCTAAATACTTTTACCTCTAAATCGGGACATTTAGAACTAGCCAACAGGCCCGATTGCCGATACAAATTACTGTTAAAGGTTTCAAAGCCAACAATTAAAACAATGCTTTTCATAAGAATATATCTTTATACTAAATCCGGTTATTAAAAACTGATTATTTATTCCCCCTTTTGCATGAGTGCCTCTCCTGATATGTAGCCTATACTCAACGGATTTAGTATTAGACCAATCAGGGTGGGTTATCCTGATTGAAAACACCCCCTGAAATAATCATAACGACAAATTAATAGTAACTGCCAGATTTGCGATGATGGATGGCGGTTAAACCCTGGTGTAAAACCTTGCCTTTTTCTGCGATCGCATAAAGCAGCCAATGATCACCGCACTCCATTCGTTGTTCTACCCGACATTCCAGATAAGCGAGCGCTTCGGCCAAAATCGGACCACCGTTCTCAGCTTTAGTGGTTTCGATATTAGCAAAACGATCCTCTCCGGGGGCAAAAGGTTTAAGAAAATGCTTCATTAAAGCCAAATGTTGACCTTCTTGGAGGACATTAAGGACAAAAGGCGTACCGCTATAAAGCAGAGACTCGATCGCTCGTTCTTTCGCCACGGCAATAGTCAATCCGGGGGGTGTAAACGTCGCTTGCGACACCCAAGAGGCTAACATGGCGCCGCGCAATTCCCCCAATTCGCAGGTGACGATACAGAGAGAACCCACCAAACGTCCCAGGGACTGCGATCGCCGATCGCTTTGGGATTGGTTAACATTAGTTTTTGGTTGTCTGCTTTTGCGAGCTTTTTTGACTGCTTGAGCGAAATCGGTTCCCGCTTCCTCACAGGTCTTTAAAATTGCCTCCGTCGGCTTAAATTTAACCCGAATTGGCTCAAAACCGAAGCGATAACCGCCATCCCGGAATTTACTTTCCAAAAGATCGATCGCTTCACCACTCCAACCGTAGGAGCCAAAAACCCCCACCAGCTTGCTTTTATCGCCATTTGCCAGGGTAATCCCCAAGGCGGTTTGGATGGGAGTCGGTGCGTGTCCTCCCAAAGTGGGGGAACCAAAGATAAAACCGACACTTTTTTCGATCGCCGTTTTGATCTCGTCTGGTTCGGCGGACTCGGCATTAATCGCCGTGACTGCTACTCCCGCTTTCGTGATCCCCATGGCGATCGCTTGAGCGAGGGTGGCGGTGTTGCCGTAGGCACTAGCATAAATCAGGGCGATTGTCAACTCTTGGGACTTTTGTACTGCTAACCATTGTTGATAGGAAAGGGTCAATTCGTGCATCGCGTAACGCACCAGAGGACCGTGACCAACGGCATAAAATAAGGGCGATTTAGCGGCTAATTTCTCCAAAGCGTTGCTAATTTGGCTGGCATAGGGAGCCATGAGACAATCAAAATAATAACGCCGATCTTCGTTATAAACGCTCCAACCCTCATCAAAAATTTGGTCGCCACAAACGTGCGCCCCGAATAATTTATCGGTGTAGAGAATATCAGTTTTGCTGTCGTAGGTACAGAGTTGATCGGGAAATCTGGGGTTAGGAGTGGGGATAAATTCTAATTGATGGTTTGCTCCTAAATTTAATATTTCTTCCCCCTTGACAACGAACAGATTTAATGCTTCGGTTTCGAGAATTTTTTTCAGGGAAATTGCCCCCGGATTAGAACAAACAAAAGTGACTTGAGGAGCGATTTCTAAAAGTGCCTTGAGGGTAACGGCACGATTGGGGTTAACGTGACCGAGAATAATATAATCAATGGTTTTCGGATCGATTCTTTTAGTTAAAGCCTCTAAAAATATAGCCGAGAATGATTCCCCCGGTGGATCAAAAAGAGCGACTTTTTCACTTTTAATCAAATAACTATTGGCAGTGGTTCCCTTTTGTAATCCGTATTCAATCTCGAATTTTAACCGGTCCCAAGTGCGGGAACGAAAGACAAAAGTATCGACGGCAATAGGTGCTACTTGTACATCTCTCGGTTTGACAATTGCATTATTCATAATCTTAGTTACCAGTTATCAGTTAAGTAGTCAATTAGTTAAGCGGCAACTTGAGGCTGTGATCATTTTTTACTAGGCAAGTTTGGCATCAAAGTCAACACTTGATTTTTGACTAAATACAGCCTTTTATCGCTGGGGACGAGTGGGGAAATTTATAGGTTATCTTGCCAGCCGGAAGGACATCAATATCTAAAGTACACTATCTCTGGGAATAAACCTAGCTTCTAGCAATTTGCTCGCGGGTAACGATACTCCTCTGGGGGGATTTGCCAGTCTATTGAGAAATTCTAAAGGGAAGGTGATCCCCAGAAGCGAGGTGCTAGTCTGAGGAAAACCCTGCTCTCTCCCTATCAGGCAAAGTTTTTATGAGCTATCAGCACTCGTCTTTTGACTGCACTAGCGCCAATTTTGAGAAAGCCGCTTTGACTCATTTTCGCGCTCTTGTGGCTTTTTTACCAGATAATTGCCGTGTTTACCGACAAACTTGGGAATTTTCTACGGTTCTCTGTCTCGATTTTCTAGCCTGTTTGCAGGGACTAGCAATCACCCGTCAAAATTTCGCCCATCTAGTTAATGTGACACAAGAACTGAGTTTAGGTCAAGCAATTATTTTGAAAGTAGGCAATAAAATCGTTGAGTGGCATCGTTTAAGCTAAGATTTCAATTTTCGACAATCCCAACAGTCTAGAAAAAAATCGGCTCTCTCTGTTCTTTCTGTCTCTGTGGTTGATCTTTAACGCTGCTGACATAACCCAATAAAAATGTAGATTGTCGGCTATTCTAGAACTGTTTGAGTCTAGAAAAAGCCCCGATAATTTGACCAAGGCTAATACCACCATCATTAGTGGGAACAGTTTGCTGCCAGTAGGGTTGAAATCCCGAAGCTTGTAAGCGATTAATTGTTCTTTCCGTCAGATAACGATTTTGAAAACAGCCTCCCGTCAGGAGAATTTTTTCTCTACCTATTTTATGAGCAATTTCTACAATAATCTCACTTAAACTATTATGAAATTTAGCGGCAATTATGCCGATTTGTCCTTGTTTTTCTAAATCCTCAACAACTCCTAAAATTATCTGATTCCAATCAATAACTATGGGTGAGTCGGCGGACAAAGAAAAATTGTAATATTCCTCCGTTTTAATGTCCTCAAGGGCAAATTCTAATTGCATTGCTGCTTGTCCCTCAAAACTTAATTGATAACATAAACCTAGAATCGCCGCCACACCATCAAACAAACGCCCGACACTAGAAGTTAAAGGACAATTAATTTTTTTGGTTAACATTTGCCTAAAAATAGACCATTCCTGTTCACTAAAAGCTGATTTTATCCTATCAGTATTTTCCATCACTTCTAGTAATCCTAAAGCCACTCGTCTGGGTTCTTTAACCGCTTTTTCTCCTCCCGGTAATAGCCAGGGTTGAAAATGGGCGACTCGCTGCCAAGAATCGGCAGTGATATGGATAAATTCTCCCCCCCAAATTGTGCCGTCTAAACCGTATCCTGTTCCATCCCAAGCAACCCCTAAAACCGGAGGTTGTAGCTGATGTTCTGCCATGCAGGATAAAACGTGAGCGTAATGGTGTTGAATGGGAATAACGGGTAAATTTAAACTATAAGCGTACTTGGTCGCTAGATATTCAGGATGGGCATCACAGGCGATAATTTCCGGTACAAACTCGTATAATTTTTTTAAACTATCGAGAATATTTTCAAAGTGATTGACAGCATTAACCGTATCTAAATCGCCGATATGTTGACTGATAAAAACTTGATTTTTTTGATAGATAGCCACGGTATTTTTAAAATAACTTCCCACGGCCAGAATCGGAGGAAAATCTCCATCATTAACTTTAACGGGAAAGGGAGCATATCCCCGCGCCCGCCGCAAAATCATCGCTTTTCCCGCCATTTCCCTGATAATAGAGTCATCCACTGGTCGAACAATGGGACGATTATGAACTAGAAAAAAATCGGCGATTGTTCCCAATTTTTCTAAAGCTTCTTTTTCCTCAATACAGATAGGTTCATCGGCTAGATTACCACTGGTTGCTACAATAGGAAAGCCTAATTCTGCTAATAAAAGATGATGTAGGGGAGTATAGGGTAACATGACTCCTAGATAGGGATTACCCGGAGAAACCGAAGGAGAAAGATAATTTTTTCTTTGTTTAATCAGGACAATTGCCGCTGCAGGAGACTGCAATAATTGCGATTCTAAAGAAGATACATAACCATGCTTTTTCACTAACTCAAGATTAGGATACATCACGGCAAAAGGCTTATCCGGTCGCTGTTTGCGTTGTCGCAATTTTTGCACTGCTTCCGTATTTCTCGCATCGACAACTAGGTGAAATCCTCCTAACCCTTTGATCGCCATAATTTTTCCCTGTTCAATTGCTCTAGCAGTAGCGATTAAAGCTTGATCTTTTTCCGCTAATACACATCCTTGACTATCTAAAAGACTAATTTGGGGTCCGCAACGAGGACAGGCATTCGGTTGGGCATGAAAACGGCGATCCAGAGGGTTTTCGTATTCCCTTTGACATTCGGGACACTGATTAAAACCCCTCATAGTTGTGGCACTGCGATCATAGGGTAAACTCTCGATAATACTGTAGCGAGGACCGCAGTTAGTGCAGTTAGTAAAAGGATAGCGATAACGACGATTATTCGGGTCAAAAATATCGGCTAAACAATCGGGACAAGTGGCTAAATCGGGCAGAACAATTGTATTTTTTTCACCGCCGCTGCTAGGACGTATGCTAAAGTTTTGATAACCGACGGGATTTAACCATTGAGTCTCAATATTTTCAATTAGCGATCGAGGTGGTTTTTCTAAAGATAATCGAGTCAAAAAAGTTTCTAGTTTGTCTCGATTGCCCTCGACTTCAATAAAAACTCCCGCTGCTGTGTTATTCACCCAACCGGCTAAGTTTAATTCCGTTGCTAATCGATAAACAAAAGGACGAAAACCGACCCCTTGTACTGCTCCGCGCACAATTAAAGCTAATCGCTGATCGGATTGATTGATCTGATTATTCATAAAAATTTAACGGGGAAATCATCAAATTCATCCCTGATTACTTTTCCCGTTATACTAAACTTTCACTAATCACCCGACAGCATTCTTCCACACTGGCCCTTTTTTCCATAGCTATCACTAAAGCTTGATAGGCAGTCTGTTGTTTTTCTAAAAGAGTTTTTGCCTGTAATAAACTCCAGCGCTCTTTTTGGGCATAATTATTCTCGGAAACCCCCGCTAATTTTAAGGCCGATTGCAGATAAAATCGATCGCTTTCTCCCCCTTCCGCTTTACCATAAACTAAGGTTTCGGCAGCAATTCCCGCCATCCACACCGTAGAAATTCGCTCTAAAAAAGCAGGAAAATCGCTAAAATTCTTGACTTTTTGCTCTAAATCTGCTAGGTCAAATTGAACACCGCCGACTCCCTCCTGGCCTTGACGAAAGGCTTCCCAAGCGGTCAAACTATAACCAGCGATCGGAATGCCTAAAATATAAGCGGTGAGAAAATGTCCGGCTTCGTGGTGAATAACTCTTTGACGGTGTTTACTAGGAGAAAGAGCATCCAGTAGTAAAGTCACGCCCCGGTTATTAAAGGTGAGAGTATCAACGGTAACTAATCCCAAGAGGCTAAGAGTAGCCAAAGCGGGAACAAAAGGCGAAATAGACAGCAAAGGAGTGACAAACACGGAAAGAGTGATCGAAAAAACGGTAATCGCGATCAGATTTAAAGCTGTCTGTTCCATAAAAATTGATAAAAATATACAAATGCTTAATACTATGTTACATTCCCTAGTTTTATTTTCCCCGAATTAACCAACCAATTACCCCACCCACAAAAGCAGTCACAATCGATATACCGATCTGTTTCCAGTTTTTTACCTCGCCAATTTTTTCAGCTAAATCGGGAATTTTTCCCACGGATACCTCGATCAGTTTCACTCTTTCATTTAAACCCGTGATTTTTGCGTCTAAAGTCCTGATTTCTCCCTTAATTTCCATCTGTCCTATCTCCAAGACCTGAATTTCTCTTTTGATCTCTCCGACACTATTCTCGATCGCTTTTTGTCCATTCTCCAAAGAGGTTAAACGAGTTTCGATCGCTTTTTGTCCATTCTCCAAAGAGGTTAAACGAGTTTCGATCGCTTTTTGTCCATTCTCCAAAGAGGTTAAACGAGTTTCGATCGCTTTTTGTCCACTCTCCAAAGAGGTTAAACGAGTTTCGATCGCTTTTTGTCCACTGATAATCAAATCTTCTAACCTTTTTAGGTCATTTTCCGTAAAAGCCGTCATCAGCTAAACTCCTAATAGATTAATTTTTTCTCGTCTTGAGATTGGGTCGATCGTTGACTAATTTAATTATGGAGTCAAAATCAAACTGTTACCCATTGATAGTTCTAGGTTCAACGCGGCAATAGGGATTTAGGGTGATAGGGAAATTTCAGCTAAATCCCCCACTTCCCCACTTCCCCTTTACCATAAATAAACATTATTGTTTGCCTGTATGGATAACTTTTATTGATGAATATCGATCGCACTATGCAAGAGGCAATAGGGATTTAGGGTGATAGGGAAATTTCCAGCTAAATCCCCCACCTCCCCATCTCTCCTTTACCATAAATAAACATTATTGTTTTCCTATATGGATAACTTTTATTGATGAATATTGATCGCACTATCCAACTAGCTCATCAATTAGCGGACACTTCTGGAGAGATTATCCGGCGCTATTTTCGGCAGCCCCATCTAGAAACCGAGACAAAACTCGATCAAGTTTCCTCAATAGTAACAATCGCCGATCAAGAAGCTGAGGAGGCGATGGTAGCGATTATTCGGCGAGAATTACCCGAAGATGGGGTTATTCGGGAAGAAGGAGCCAATATTCCCGCCCAAAGTGGTCGTTATTGGGTGTTGGATCCGATCGATGGAACATCCTCTTTTGTCAAGGGATTACCGATTTTTGGGACTTTAATCGGCCTAGTGGCAGAAAATCAACCGATTTTAGGAATTGTCGATCAACCGATTTTAGGCGATCGCTGGTTAGGAGTGAAGGGAAAAGCGAGTCTTTATAATAACCGGATGATTGTTAATCCCTACCGTCAAGATCGGGAACTTGTCTTAAAAAATGCCTGTTTAGCCTCCACCACTCCCTTAATGTTTATCACAGAACGACAACAAGCGATCGCTCGTCAGCTGCAAACCGTCTGTAAACGTACCGCTTTTGGGGGTGATTGTTATAACTATATGATGTTAGCCACTGGCTGCACTGCCATGCCGATGGTAATCCTAGAATCAGACCTGAAATACTACGATTTTTGTGCTTTAATCCCGATTATTGAAGGTGCGGGCGGAATAATTAGCGATTGGTCAGGTAATCCCCTACAAGCTGATTCTAGCGAAGTTTTAGCCGTCTCTAATTCTGGTTTATGGCGGCAGGTTTTAGAACAAATCAGCAGAGTGGGTTAGTGCGAATAGCAAGATAATCAGGGTTTGCGGCAAAAAGTTTTTCGTGGGGGTAGGGTATGGGGTGTGGGGTGTAGGGTGTAGGGTTTTACCGATTTTCAGGTGGTCAATTACCTAATTTTCAGGGAAAAAGTCCCGGAATTTTCCCCCCGATCACCCCCATATTCGGTACTTCTTGATTGACAAAAAGTCTAAAAGTCTTACCCAACAAGGTTTTTAGATTTATTCAGCAAGCTCTAATTAGTCAACAGCTAACCCACCCCTGCGGCAATTAAACGGTGACTAATTGAGGTTGGGGACGTTTGCTGTTACGGATACCTTCGATCGCCGTCGCGTAATCGGGGGCATTAAATACCGCCGAACCTGCTACAATCGCATTAGCACCCGCTTCGAGAACTTGCCAAGTATTAGCCGGTTTTAAGCCGCCATCCACTTCAATCCAGGGATCCAAGCCTCTTTCATCGCACATTTGGCGTAATTGACGGATTTTGGGGACAACTTCCGGGATAAAACTCTGGCCACCAAAACCGGGGTTAACGCTCATAATTAAGACTAAATCGCACAAATGCAGCACATATTCGATTAAATCTAGGGGAGTGGAGGGATTTAATACCACACCCGCTTGTTTACCGAGTTCGCGGATTTGGCAAAGAGTACGATGGAGGTGGGGAGAAGCATTATGTTCAGCGTGAACAGAAATAATGTCAGCACCCGCTTTCGCAAAGTCAGCCACATATTTTTCCGGTTCCACGATCATTAAATGCACATCTAAAGGTTTTTTCGTATAGGGACGAATAGCGGAGACAATCAGGGGTCCAATGGTGATATTCGGGACAAAACGACCATCCATCACATCAACGTGAATCCAATCGGCTCCTGCCTTATCCACAGCCTCGATATCGGCTCCTAATTTACTAAAATCCGCCGATAGGATCGAGGGAGAGACAACGATCGACTTCGAGCTTCCGTTTTGGGTCATGGCTAACTATAGAATTTCGTGTTTATATTTTCGTAACAATCTTATCAGCAATCAGTGATCAGTGATCACTAATCGGATTTGAGTTTTCAGTCGGGGTAATCCCAGAGCATTTTGTATAAATTGTAACAGACAAAAATTTGTAATTGTTGTAGAGCAATAACCGCTACTGACAATCAATCATTTCTACTCTAGAATAAAAGATGTTGCAATCCCTTTTAGGGAATTTATTAGAAACTTGAGGTATATAAGTGTGACATAATCACAGTTTCGCATTTAACCTTCATAACCTGAAATATGAATATCATTGACGCTTTAAATCTCAAAAACCCCCAAGATTACCCTTCTAGAGAAGCCTATCAGCAAGACGTTGTCAAAGCGGTACAGGTCTTAATGCGTTTAGGTATTATGGACAATCCCTCGGCCGATTTAACCGGTTCCCTAGACTCTATCCTTGAGAAATTACAAGAGGACGAACTGGCTATCTACGGTAGAAAACGCAGTAAACAAGAAATTATCGCCGATTTAAAGCAAGTTAATAGTGAAATTGTCGAACTCGATCGAGAAATAGCTGACTTAGAATGGCAAATTGCCCTCAAAAAAGCTGAAATATCTGTTAATGAAGCATCTTAGGTTTTTTATCTTGATTCTGGTTCGTTTTCTCCAGACTGAGCGCAATAATCATCAAGACGGTTTTCCAGAAGCATCCTTAGCAATTTAATAATAATTAGGGCTACGATCGCTAAGGGGATATTGCTTCCAAAGGTAATTCCGATCACCCCTTCCACTATATCTGCTGTCGTTCTCGTCACTCTTCGATGATAAAAATGGCAAAATTTTGGCTTAAAAGTCGGTGATTCAGTAGCTGTCTCGGCAATTTCGGCCAGTCCTTTCAGTTTTTCTGGTGTATCGTAGGAAGTATATTCATTCTCCAGTTGTCTGCGCTGCTCTTCCAACTGACGACGACGCAGACGAGCAGACTCTAAACGGCGCTGAAAAGCTTCCAGTTCTTCTAATTCATTAAAAGTGTTCATGGGTGATAACATTTTGGGGATTGATTTAAGAGCAGGGCTTTCGTTGTGTAGCAATTAGGGACTTGCGCTTTGATAATGTGCCATTTAGGGCTGGTCTGATTCTTCTACAGAGCGATTTTCTGGCTGGGATATTATTCCTACGCAAGTCCCTAAACCGAGTGCCGTTGGCCCAAGCATCGATAACCTGTTTAGCGTAGGGATTGGTGTCGGATAACTCGAATCTCCCTTGAGTTCTTTGGGCGGATTTTTGAGCATTTCGCATAATTCCGCCGTTTGTTGAGCGTTGAGGGGAAGGGGAGGGATACCTAATTTCGCTCGGTCGGCAACGTGCTGATGATACGCTTCTAACATAGG
>VYKQ01000254.1_pt1 | contig 14857 bp, 18 predicted proteins | sample 5114541 | NCBI WGS metagenome assembly VYKQ01 (sample SAMN12291801, study PRJNA351875) | freshwater metagenome | isolation source: freshwater lake | place: USA: Michigan, Baseline Lake | collected 2013-08-09
CCAATAAACGCTTGGGGAGAGAATACCTCTACTTTTTCAGAAGCAATTCTGTCTTTCGCAAGTAATCTCTGTGAACCAAGAATCCCCGTCTCTTTAGAGCGGGGAGTGTCAAAACCACCGTCAGGAGCAAGCAACAAACCCAGACAGCAAAGACTATTTTAGCGTCAGTTTGCCTGTCGGTCAGCTAATCCCCTAAAATTAAAGGAAAGCCTCGGAGGAAAACTAGAGTTATGACTTTTAATATCCGACAATTAGATAATTTAGACTACGATGAAGCCGAACCTTTATTAGAAGATTATATTACTGGAGCGATCCAAGAATATATCAATTCGCCAGAAGGGAAAGAATATTATCAAGAAAAAGAAGAAGGTGGTGGTTGGATTGCCACCTTTATGGAGTTAGGCTATCTCTATGAAGGTTATACCCTTGCTACCATGACTAAGGCAGATGTGCAAATCTTAATGGAGAAGATTTTACCACGCAAAATTACTATCCTCGATCCGACGGAAACCGAAGATGCTATCCCTGAATTAATTAGTTTTTGGCAATTTTTGGGACGAGAATATAAATTAACTCAGGCTAAAGCTATTATTAAATATTTAGAGCAATTAGGCGATCGATTTAGTCAACTGATGAACGATACCAACAGTGGCGGTTTTATGAAAAATCTCTTGTTACAAGCGCATCAGCAGGGTTTTGATATCACCAGTCAGGAGGGGTTAACAGCTTTTCAAGAAAAATATAATGCTGAACAACGCGCCAAACAGCAAGCGGCAGCAATATTGAAAAGAACGCTTCCAGCTGTTCCTAAATCGGAAAATGTTCCCAAGGCAATGCAGGCCAAATATCAAGAAATTATCGATATTACTGATAAATTTGCCGCTCAATATCTTAATGAAGAATACGCCCAACTTATTCGCCAGTTAACCGCAACTTTAGCTCGTAAGCGTCCCTCTCCCCTAGAAAAAGGTAAGGCTAATTCCTGGGCTGCCGGCATTACTCACGCCCTAGGAATGGTCAATTTTCTCTTCGATCCTACTCAAAATCCCCACATTTCGGCCAAAGAACTTTATCAGGCTTTTGGGGTTGCTCAAAGTACAGGACAAGCTAAATCAAAACAAGTGAGAGATTTACTGAGGATGTCCTATCTTGACTCAGAATGGGCTTTACCAAGCAATTTGGAGAACCATCCTAGCACTACGGTCCGGCAGTTAATCACTACCATGCTCGGTTATAGTTAGGGTTTGCTGAAAAAGTCTTTTGGTGGAGCTAGGAGGCACTCTTGCAGCAGTAGATTCCTGAATGACCCAATCTCGATCTAGTTTGCCGACTAGACTCTAGTTACCTCTCCAGTTAAACTATAGTAGTCAATAGTTATAAAGTTTTAAACGATAACCTATTGTCAGCCTTTTTAACTGGTCACTTTATTACCTACCTATGTTAGACAGTTTCTCCCCCCAAACCTCTAGCGTCGTCCTCGCTTCGGTGGCGGACTATTTCAAAGTCCTGTCGGAAGTCAGTCGCCTACAGATTCTCAGTTGCTTGCAATTAGGCGCGATGAATGGTAAAGAAATCGCCGAAGCTACCGGACTGGGTCAGGCCAATCTCTCCAAACACCTGAAAGCTTTAACCCAAGCGGGAATTATCTCGCGGCAACCCCAAGGAGTCAGCGTTTACTATCAAATTACCGACCCCGTGATCTATGATCTCTGTAAGGTGGTTTGCGATCGCATTAGTCAGCAAATGCGTCAACGGGCCCGAGAATTCGAGAGTCTGCCGGCTTTCCATCTCCCTAAATAAAAATTACCAAACCCTTGACATTTTGCCTCAATTATGATATGGAAAAAAAAATCCATGCTCCTAGAAGAACTTTGTCAACGCTATCGGGAGGGAGAAAGAGATTTTCGGGGGATTAATTTGCGGGAAAGCGACTTAACTAATATTGCCCTCCCAGGAGTCAATTTTTGCCGTGCCGATCTGCGACAGGCGCGGTTAGGAAAAATACGCCTCGCGCGATCGCTGCTGAGAGAAGCGGATTTAAGTGAGGCGATTCTCTGGGGAGCAGATTTAAGTCAAGTGGACTTTTATCGAGCTTGTTTACGAGATGCGGACTTAAGCGGGGCTAATCTCATCGAAGCCAATTTAGAAGCCACTTATTTAACCAAAGCCGTCTTAAACGGTGTTAATCTCAACAGTGCTAATCTCCAGCAGGCCGTATTAATCGATACGGATTTTCGCTCCACTTCCGACCAACGCACGGACTTAGGCAAAACTAACTTTTGCGGAGCCGATCTCAACTATGCCAATCTGAGCGGCTCCCTGTTATATCGAGCTAATTTCGCTGATTGCCGACTTTGCCGGGTTAATTTTCGTGCTAGTCCCGAAAGAGACGGATTTATTACCGATCTCACCGGGGCCAGTTTCCGGGGTGCGGATCTCAGTTATGCCGATTTGCGCGGGGCAATTTTAGAAGATGTGGACTTGACTGATGCTGATTTAACCGGGACTTTGTTTTAATCTGGGAAGCTTTTTCAGTAAACAGTGATCAGTAAACAGTAATCAGTGAAAAGATGTCATTTCACTTAAAACTCAAATCCGATAACAAGGGCTGAATCTCAGACCTAATTGGTTAAGCTAAAAGCTTTGATGTGAGAAGCTGATAACTGCTCACTGATAACTGATAACTGCTCACTGATAACTGATAACTGCTCACTGATAACTGATAATTGAGGGTCGATTTATTTAAAACCGACGGATGCTTGCCAAACAAAGGCCAGCAAGAGGAAAAATAGGGGAATCAGGGGCAAGACATCGACTAAGGGGTCGAAAATTTGGTATGCTTCCGGCAATTTGGCCAACAAAAGTGCAGTTTCCATCTCTCTATCTACCTTGACAAGAAAATTTTCAAACGTTTCCTGAAATTTTATCACGTTGGGGTAACATCTAAGGCATCCTCAAGCCAAGGGGCAAAATCTTGGGCAAAAGTTCCTTCTAGGATAGATTGACGAATTTCACGGGTAAATCTGATTAATTCGGCGATATTGTGCAGAGATAAGAGAATATAACCCAACATTTCCCCCGATTTAATTAAATGATTCAGATAGGCACGGCTAAAGTGTTGACAGGTGTAGCAGGGACAAGTCTCGTCTAAAGGGGCGAAATCCTCCTTAAAACGGGCATTTTTTAGGTTCCAACGCTCTCCCCGCACTAAAGCCGTGCCATGGCGACCAAAACGGGTGGGAATGACGCAATCAAACAGATCTATGCCACTAGCGATCGCCTTGGCCATTTCTCGATAGGTTCCCACTCCCATCAGGTAACGGGGTTTATTTTCGGGGAGTAAAGGGGCAGTTATCTGGACAATGCGATGAATTAGGCTCGTTTCTTCCCCCACACTCACGCCACCGATAGCATAACCGGGTAAATCGAGTTTTACTAAAGATTCCGCCGCCGCTGCCCGTAAATCCTCATAAATTCCCCCCTGCACTATGGCGAATAAAGCCTGTTGTTGGGGTCGTTGATGGGCCCTCAGACAGCGCTCTAACCAGCGATAGGTGCGTTCTATGGATGCTTTCATGGTCTCATGACTGACTCCCGTGGGGGGACATTCATCGAAGGCCATAATCACATCAGCACCGAGGGCATTTTGAATCTGAATCGATTTTTCTGGCGTAATTTCGATTATTCTACCGTCCCGGGGCGATCGAAAGGTGACTCCCGATTCTTTAATTTGCCGCAGTTGACTCAGGCTAAATACCTGAAATCCACCAGAATCTGTTAATATTGGCTGATTCCACGCCATAAACTCGTGTAAACCTCCCGCTTTCTCGATAATACTTTCTCCAGGCTGCAGATGCAGGTGATAGGTATTAGCGAGAATCATTTGCGCCCCCGTGCTGGCGATTTGAGCGGGGGTCAAACCTTTCACCGTGGCCAAAGTTCCCACGGGCATAAAACGGGGTGTTTCTACCGGTCCGTGGGGAGTATGCCAAACCCCAACCCGCGCGCCAGTTTGGGGACACCGGGCGATTAATTCAAAGGAAAATCCCACTGTTTCAGTTATTAGTTATCAGTTATCAGTTATCAGTTATCAGTTATCAGTTATCAGTTATCAGTTATCAGTAACCAGTATTTTTGCTCACTGCCTAAAAGGGGCAATCGTTGTCGTCTTCGTCTTCAAACTGCACATCCCACTTAGCAGAAAGTACCTGAGTAACCATGGCTTCGAGGGTATCGGCATTGAGACGGGCTTTCATATCGGGGTCTTGGAGTGGATTACTCAGGGGAATTAGCCGTAATTGCCGATTGTCTTGGATCAGATCAAAATAGGTTTCACCGTCGGGAGAGCGGGTTAAACGCAGACAATCGAAGCTATAGGTATTGAGATAAAGACTGTAGTTAGCAACTAGGGTGCTTTGCTGATAATCGGCGAAAACTTCCACTATCCATCCCTCCCCTTCACTCTGAATCACTCCTTCGAGACTATGGATGTAGCGAACTCGTCCGAGATCATCGAGGAGACGACGCATATCTTCTTTAGCGATGACCACGCCAGAATCAATAATACAGGGGGCGGGCAGGGGCTGTGAGGGTGGATGATAGTTCATAGGGATTGCCAGTAAAAAAATTTCCGTTAATAACCCCAGTGACTGGGGGGTTTCTACCGATTCCTGTTGCAATTTTTTTCGGGTTACGTCTCGATCTTAACCCAATCCGTTAGAACTTTTCATTGTTATTTAACTTAGTGTCAGCATTCGTCCCTCGCGCTTAGTGCGATGGGACGGGGCTTTTAAAGGGGCGAAGTAATTCGCCCCAGGGTTCCCCTCATGAATGCCGATATAGAACAGCAAAGCACAGCTAAAAACAAGTCTGACCTATAGTTGACAATGTAATTGCAGTATGCTGGAATAGTTTGCGATCGTTGCGGTCGATAACGCAAAATGTTTGTTTTACGGTACAAGCTTAGAGGAAAATCATCTCAATATCAAGCCATTGATGAGGCTATTCGGACAGTTCAGTTTGTTCGGAATAAATGTCTTAGATATTGGGCAGAAAATAAGAGTGTAGGACAAAAAGATATTTATCGATATACAACTCAATTAAGAGATGAATATTCTTTCGTCAAAGAGCTTAACTCTACGGCTTGTCAACAGGCTTGCGAACGGACTTGGACTGCTATTCTTCGGTTTTATAGTAACTGTAAGAAGAAAATTGCTGGCACGAAATGGTATCCTAAATACTCTAAACGTACTCATTCTGTTGAGTTTTAAAAGTCAGGTTGTAAACTTAATCGAAATTCCAACAGAATAACTTTCACTGATGGAAAAAACATTGGGGAGTTAAAACTAATTGGTAGTCGAGACTTGTTTTATTTTCAAGAATGGCAAATTCAACGGGTAAGAATAGTTAAACGTGCTGACGGATATTATTGCCAGTTAATGTTAAAACTCGATATTAGAGATATAACCCCACAATCAGAATCGACGGGTCATTGCCTAGGATTAGATCTGGGGTTAAAAGGTTCTTCCGTTTGTCTTGTGCAACGGACAGGATTATAAGAGATGAAACCCTTATAAAGAAAAACATTTGGCGATTTTTGTCAATTGTTTTCGATCTAAAGCGAACTAATCAATTAAATCTCTTGCCAGATAAGGATTTAGTCGATTTATGCCACCCTATCGAACCATAACAAGTAACGAAGAGCCGGAACTCTTTCCACGGAGATAATCCTTAAGAGTAAAGTTAAAGTCCCGAACCGCAACACAATCAAGATGTCTTGTCTAACAACGCTTTACCAATAAAGCTTAGAGGGAATCCGAACTAGGGAAGCATTCGGAAGTCTGTGCCAGATGGTGTCTCGATGCGGTAGTCTCTACTTGCGTCGCCTAAATTGGTCTAGGCAAGCCCCGTCGCTTTTAGGGCGGGGTTAGTGACAACTATTTACTGGGAGGGTTAGAAGCGGAAGGACTGCGATCGATCACCTGATCGATTAAACCATAGTCTAGGGCTTCTTCGGCGGACATAAAGAAATCCCTTTCCGTATCCTCGGCGATGAGGTCGAGAGGTTTACCCGTATGACTAGCTAGGTGTTCATTGAGTAATTGTTTGAGATAGAGAATTTCTTTGGCCTGAATTTCGATATCGGTGGCCTGACCTTGGGCGCCGCCGAGGGGTTGGTGAATCATGATCCGCGAGTTGGGTAGGCTCATTCTTTTGCCCGGTTTGCCGGCACTGAGGAGAAAAGCCCCCATACTGGCAGCTAAACCAATACAAATGGTGCTGACATCGGGACGGATTTGATTCATGGTGTCAAAAATCCCTAATCCGGCCGAAACGGAACCACCGGGGGAGTTGATATACAAGTAAATATCTTTTTCGGGGTCTTCTGCTTCTAGAAAGAGCAATTGGGCGACGATTAGGTTAGCCAGGTCGCTGGTTACTTCTTGTCCCAAAAAGACGATTCTTTCCCGGAGTAGTCGGGAGTAGATATCGAAGGCGCGTTCGCCCCGGCCTGTGGTTTCAATAACGGTAGGAATCATTGCGCTTTCTTGTCTTGCTGCTGCGGTTAGTTTTTTGATTGTAACCTAGGGAATGGGGGATAGGGATTAGGGAAAGTGGGGAAGTATTTTCAGTGAACAGTGATCAGTAAACAGTAATCAGTGAAAAGATGTCATTTCACTTAAAACTCAAATCCGATAACAAGGGCTGAATCTCAGACCTAATTGGTTAAGCTAAAAGCTTTGATGTGTCTTTTGCCTCTTGCCTGTTGCCTCTTGCCTTCAGAAGCTGATAACTGATTCAAGGCTGACGACCGAGGACTGACACCTAACCCCCAACAGCTAACGGCTAAAAATAATCTTCTCGATGGCATCTAGGGCGGTTTCTAGGTCATCGTTGACGATTTGATAGGGGAATTCCTCGCTGGCGGCTAATTCTTCTTGGGCGCGCTCTAGACGGCGGGCGATCGCTGTTTCGGCATCTTTGCCCCGGCCGCGCAAACGACGTTCTAATTCCTCGAAACTGGGGGGTAGGATAAAGATTCTCCTCGCTTCGGGGAAGCTTTGACAGACCTGTCTGGCTCCCTCTAATTCGATTTCTAGAATTACGGTCTGGCCTGTTGCTAATTGAGCGGCGATCGCTGATTGGGGTGTCCCATAGTAGTTGCCCGCGTATTCGGCCGATTCCAGAAATTGTCCAGCTGCCATTTTCTCCTCGAAACTGGGACGGTCGATAAAGTAGTAATCTTCCCCCTCAATTTCACCCGGTCGAGGTGGGCGCGTAGTGGCGGATACGGACAGGTAGAGGTTAGGGAAACGAGTTAGTAAATGCCGGACTAGCGTACCCTTGCCCACGCCGCTAGGGCCAGTAATGACAATTAATTGACCGGGTTGCATGGGGTTAATAACTTAGTTGCTACTATTAACAGGCGCTTCCTTGTTGACCACGAAACGGTGAGCCACGGTTTCTGGTTGAATGGCCGACAGCACTACATGACTAGAATCGGTGATGATCACCGCACGAGTCCGTCTTCCATAGGTAGCATCGATTAAACAGCCTTTATCCCGAGCATCACTGATGATGCGTTTGATAGGAGCAGATTCCGGGCTAACGATGGCGATAACCCGATTAGCGGAAACAATATTACCGAAGCCGATGTTGATCAGTTGTATATCCATAAGTTAACAAAGGTGCAGTCCTTTGTACAAAAGAGTGTGGAGGTATGATTACAATGTTATCGAGAAAGATTTAGCCTTACAACGCTAAAAATAACATTCTTAATCACATTTTAGTATTTTTTCAGGTTTTTTGCGATTTTAATTAAATTTGTTTACACGAGTCTCTATCTTAGGGAACAAAAAGGCAAAAGTCGGGAAAATTAGGGAATTTTGAGGGTCTGGGGTGATGGGGTGTGGGGTGCGGGGAGCTTTTTTTCAGTGATCAGTAAACAGTAAACAGTAATCAGTGAACTGAAAACTCACATCTGATAACTGACGACCGATCACTGATCACTGTGAAGAATGTCCCCAGCAATGGCATGATAATTATGGTAACTAATAAGTATTCTCTATCCTTGGTGGGTGCGTTAGACTATGGGTTTTGCTGATCTATCGATCGCTGATATTGCGGCAGAGTACGATCTGGCCGATGAATCTGTGTTGTCACTTTGCGACCAATTAGGCATCTCCTATAAAGATCGGCAGACTAATCTCGCCCTAGAAGATGCTAAAGCAATTATCTCACTGATTTTATCCAAACGCTCAGGAGTAACCGCCTCGAAAACGGAAACGTCCCCTTGACTTTATTCCCAACTGCGATCTTCTCGGTGTCCGTGATCACTTAGAATCGATCGATACCCTCCCAGAGGAGAAAATTTTTTAGTCACCTTAAAATCCCCTTTCTTGGAACAATTGCGAGTAGGAGAACAATGATCAAACGTTTGATTGTGGCAGCGATCGCTGTAGTCTTTTTTGTATTACAATTCAATCTTAACGGCGCTAGTGCCTTAGAACTCGATCAAGAAACCCTCACCATCACCCTCAATGATGCGGGGGGAGCGGTGACTTTGACTTCCGAGCAAGCGACGGAAGGACAGAAACTTTTTGTCGCCAATTGTACTAAGTGCCACCTGCAAGGTAAAACCAAAACTAATAATAATGTCAGTTTGGGTCTGGCCGATCTGGCAAAAGCGGAACCCCCCAGAGATAATCTGTTAGCATTGATTGATTATCTAGAACATCCCACCAGTTACGATGGTGAAGATGATCTGAGCGAATTCCATCCCAATGTTAGCCGTCCCGATATCTTCCCAGAATTACGCAATCTGACCGAAGATGATGTGTATAACGTCGCCGCTTATCTGTTGGTTGCTCCCCGTCTAGACGAGCGCTGGGGTGGGACAATTTACTTCTAAATTGCACTCCATATATCCCTCGATCCCTCTAGATTTCTAGGGGGATTTTTGATTAGACAGCAAATAGTTGTAAAAATTCTTTGAGTTCATTTAATACCTCATGCTCAAAGTTCCAAATATGACGTTTGTTTTTCATAACATAATCAAATTCATTCATACTGCATTTCCTGTTAGCTTGTTTTCTGTCTTCTTTGGAACAGGTATCAAATCGTATATAGTTACTAATCCAAAACTTATCAAAATCTTTGTCTTTAATCGATTTTTTCTGCTTTTTTAAACAATTTCTCCAGTCTTCTAAACAATCCGCATAGGTGGAATCTTGACTTTTAATCTTCTTGAGAACTGTTTCTAGTTCTCCTTGTCCGTCCACATTGGTAAAATAACAAGCAAATTCTGTGATTTGATCTTCTATTGTTGTCAATCTATAAAGCTGACTGGTTTCTCTAATATCTTCCGCTTCTGGATAAACCTTTTTTAGACAATCGTTAAGCCAATTTAGTCGCTCTGTCTTAGTATCAGAATCTTGATCGATAATAATACCAACTTTAGGGATAGCTTTTTTACGAATAGTCGCCTTAATTTCATCGAAAGTGCTGGTTAATTTAGCTTGATCTAAACCCTGTAAACATTTATAGTCATCTTCCTCAAAGCAAATCGGTTTATCTAACTGAATTTTGTTAATATTTAAGTATTTCACTAGGGCTTCGATAAAAATTTTATCATTCTTGCTCTCGACGATTAATAAGTTACTCACCTCTCACCTCATTGCCATGTTTTAAGGCGTACTCTAAAGTGCTTAATTGTCTTTTAATACCGATAATTTTATCAGTTCTGGGACTTCTGGCTAGTTCAAAATAGGCCCCCTCTTCTGGATAATATTCTAACCCCACATCGGCAAAAGCTTGGATCATCTCTAAACTATGGGTTGTGGCAAAAATTTGGCTATCTAGTTCCATAGCTAATCGGAATAAAGTTTTCCAAATATCTGGGTAAGCAGTATAGTGAAGACCATTTTCTATTTCATCGATAAAAATGATTTTTTGCGGATTAAGCAGCAGAGTAATAATTATCTCTATCAGACGATTAATAGCTTCACCAAAAAGAGATACAGGTAGGCGTTTTCTCTCTTTTCTTTTCAGATATAAATTTGGTTCGCCCAGAAAAAAACTTTCTATTTTCTCAATGGACGGATCGAGAATTTGTAGAGCTTTTAGCACTTCTTCTTCCTGTTCATTAAAAACTATTTTAGTATAGGACTCGCTCAATTCTTCCAAAGATTTATTGACAGATGCGGCAATGATTACTGGTTCCTCATCACCCGCATCAGGTAAAGCTAGTATTCCCTCAGAACTAGCAATTAAAAAATAGTTCAGTTGACTATCTTTTGAGTCATTCTCAGGGTCAAAAATTGTTTGTATATTTAAGATAGAAATAACCGATTTATTTTTAGCGATAAAATTATATAATTGTTGCCAATCTTCAGGGCGACCTAGAAGACTATCTTTAAGAGAATCGGAAATCGATATTTTTACCAATTTATCTCCTTGATTAGATTGGGAGCCTTTTAACTCAATAATATTTTTTCTATCAAGATTGAATAATAAATTATCCCAAGCATTTTTAGGAATAGTCGGAACAACTGCTAAAGATTCCTTACGAATGATTCCTCTGATGTAGGGATGAATAGTATTTGGATAGGGATAACTATATAAAAATATTGCCTCTAACAAGGCAGTTTTCCCTGAATTGTTTTTACCACCAATTAAATTAACTCGCTCAAAACCTTCAATTTTGGTATGCTCAAAACATCTAAAATTACTAATTTCAATATCCTTAATCATGTTGACCTCTGGGCTGGATAAGCATAAACTTAGGGGTAGGAATGACCCTGGCGAGATGGGGATTTTTTTACTTAATTCTAGACGAGAATCGCCTCAAACTCTCAAAACGGTGACTATCCCTGACGGAAACTGCCGCCCTAAGAGATAATAGAGACAGGGATTTATTTACATTTCTTCATCATGGCTAGAGACTTACGAGGATTTATTAAGCTTTTAGAAGATCGTGGGCAATTACGCCGCATTAGTGCATCGGTCTCTGCCGATTTAGAAATTGCCGAGATCGCTAATCGGATGCTACAGGTGGGGGGACCGGCCCTACTGTTTGAAAACGTGCAAGGAGCAGAGTTTCCCGTCGCTATTAACCTGATGGGAACGGTAGAACGCATCTGTTGGGCGATGAACCTGAATAAACCCGAAGAATTGGAAGATTTAGGCAAAAAACTCGCCCTGTTGCAACAACCGAAACCCCCGAAAAAACTCTCCCAAGCGATCGATTTTGGTAAAGTTTTATTTGATGTGCTGAAAGCCAAACCCAACCGTAACTTTTTCCCTGCCTGTCAACAGGTGATTTTAGAAGGGGATGAAGTAGATTTAAAGAAAATTCCGATGATTCGCCCCTATCCGGGGGATGCAGGCCAGATTATCACCCTAGGGCTAGTAATTACTAAAGATTGCGAAACGGGAACCCCTAACGTCGGTGTCTATCGCTTACAGCTACAGTCTCACAATACCATGACCGTCCACTGGTTATCCGTGCGCGGTGGGGCGCGTCACCTGCGAAAAGCGGCACAAATGGGCAAAAAATTAGAAATAGCCATCGCTTTAGGGGTTGATCCTCTGATTATCATGGCCGCCGCCACTCCTATCCCCGTAGATCTCTCAGAATGGCTGTTTGCGGGATTGTACGGCGGTTCCGGGGTACAGTTAGCCAAGTGTAAAACCCTCGCTTTGGAAGTGCCGGCCGACTCAGAAATCGTCCTGGAAGGAACAATTACTCCTGGAGAGGTATTGCCAGATGGACCCTTTGGTGATCACATGGGTTACTATGGCGGTGTGGAAGATTCACCCCTGATTCATTTCCACTGCATGACCCATCGTCGCGACCCCATTTATTTAACCACTTTTAGCGGTCGTCCTCCCAAGGAAGAAGCGATGATGGCTATCGCTCTTAATCGTATTTATACACCGATTTTACGGCAACAGGTGTCGGAAATCAGGGATTTTTTCCTACCTATGGAGGCTTTAAGCTATAAAGCGGCGATTATCTCCATTGATAAAGCCTATCCTGGACAAGCGCGGCGAGCGGCCTTAGCTTTTTGGAGTGCCTTACCCCAGTTCACCTATACTAAATTTGTCATCGTCGTCGATAAGGAGATTAATATTCGCGACCCCCGGCAAGTGGTTTGGGCAATTAGTTCTAAAGTGGATCCGGTTCGCGATGTGTTTATTCTCCCGGAAACCCCCTTTGATAGCCTCGATTTTGCCAGCGAAAAGGTCGGTTTGGGGGGGAGAATGGGAATTGATGCCACCACTAAAATGTATCCTGAAACCGACCACGAGTGGGGGGAACCGTTGGAGTCGGATACTGCCATGGCACTCAAGGTTTCCCAACGCTGGTTAGAATACGGTTTAATCGATATTAATTTACAAGAAGTGGATGCCAATAAGTTTGGCTACGAAATGTAGATTTAACCGACTAAATACTCAATAGCTTATCTTGTCCCTAAATCTCAAAAAAATCGGGCTAGAAATATCTTCTAACCCGATATTACTGATTAAATTATCGACTTAGTAAGCGTCCTGTAGTTCGTAGAATTCGGGAGAAACGTAATCTTTGCGTAGAGGCCAACCGACCCAATCTTCCGGCATTAAAATCCGTTTCAGGTGGGGATGTCCTTCATAAATAATGCCGAACATATCATAACTTTCTCGTTCTTGCCAGTCAGCTGCTTTCCAAATCCAGTAAACCGAGGCAACTCTGGGATTATCTCTGGGAAGAAAGACTTTTAAGCGCACTTCCACGGGACTATCGACATTATCGGTTACTTTGACTAGATGATAGAAACTAACTAATTCTTTCCCCGGTCCCAAATCGTAAGCACCCTGACATTGGAGATAATTAAAACCATAAGCGTATAAAGCAGTGGCCAGAGGAATTAAAAAGTCTGCTTCTACTTTAATCAATTCCACACCACTATGGTCAGCTTCTAAAGCTTGATGATCAAAACCATTTTCGCTTAACCAAATCGAAGTGGGGCCAGCTTGCACAATAGCTGTCGTTTCTTCAGTCATTTAGATTTCTTCCTTTTGTTTCGTGGTCAAAAGAGCGGGGGGAACAGGCATACCGGTGGCTTCTAGTAACTCTTTCGGAGGTGCTTGACGGGTGGCCGATTGCAGATATTTACCCGTAAGAATCGGTTCCGTGGGCTGCATTTTATGGGTGGTGCTGTAATAACGATTGGTTTGCTGGAGGACAGTCCCGCGTTCTTGAATAGATTCGTTAGCGACTTTTTTCCGCAGTTTAATAATCGCGTCGATAATCGCTTCCGGACGGGGGGGACAACCGGGTATATAGACATCCACGGGGATAAGTTTATCTACCCCTCTAACCGCAGTGGTGGAGTCACTGCTGAACATTCCCCCCGTAATCGTACAGGCACCCATGGCGATAACGTATTTAGGTTCCGGCATTTCTTCATACAGACGCACCAAAGCGGGGGCCATTTTCATGGTGACTGTACCAGCAGTGATGATTAAATCGGCTTGCCGGGGACTAGAACGGGGAACTAAACCAAAGCGATCGAAATCAAAACGGGAACCAATCAAGGCTGCGAACTCGATAAAACAGCAAGCTGTACCGTATAGCATCGGCCAAAGACTTGACAAACGCGCCCAGTTATACAGGTCATCAACGGTGGTAAGGATGACATTTTCCGATAAATCCTGGGTAACTTTAGTGCGTTCGATGGGATTGAGGATTTTTTCGCTTTGTTGTTCGATAATTTGCTTAAATTCGCTGGTAGGGTTGGGACTCATCGGGTTATCCTCTCATGAAAAGTCAAAAATAAGGAAAATTATGGCTGTTATGACCATTCTAAGGCTCCTTTCCGCCAAGCATAGACGAGAGCAACCACAAGGATAGCAATAAAGATCAGTGCTTCTACAAAAGCTAATAGGCCCAATTGATTGAAAGCTACTGCCCAAGGGTAGAGAAAGACGGTTTCCACGTCAAAAACCACGAAAACGAGGGCAAACATATAATAACGAATGTTAAACTGAATCCAAGCACCGCCGATCGGTTCCATCCCCGATTCATAAGTGGTGCGTCTTTCCGGACCACCACCACTAGGCCGCAGGACTTTGGAGGCCGTTAGGGATAGGATTGGTACTAAACTGCAAGCGAGCAGAAATCCTAGAAAATACTCGTAACCTTTGAGGACAAACACTGGTTTTTTTTTCTCCTTATTCGCTATCGACAGGGGAAGTTGTCGGCATCTCTATGGCTACTTATTATAGAGGCTTTAGCAACCCGTCTCCTTCTCAAAAGCAGCATTGAGGATGTCAACTAGATTGCTCGTTAAGATTGTACGGGAGTGCTGGAGTTGCCAGTTCGAGCATTTGTACTAAAATTTCCGATAGGCAGTCTAAATTAGGAGCCGACCAAAGCAGCGATCGCACTAAGAGGAGAGGGTCTGGTATGGGGATAAATGTAAAAATTTATTAAATTGTAGCGTATGATACAGTCTGGGGGGGGGTAGAGTGCATATTGGTCACTATCTGCAACTAAACAGGAGAATTAAGCCATGGCTACTTACTACGGTACTATAGTTTTAGAATTCTCAAGAAATATAATGAATTAGGAGAAGAAGGAGTTAAAAATCTCAAGAAAAAAAGTGCGGAACATCGGAGAGGAAAAGAACCTTTATTGAAGGAAGAACAATTTCAAAAATTAAAAGAAGAACTGAAAGAACGTCCTGCGGATGGAGGAATCTGGACAGGACCGAAGGTAGCCAGATGGATAGAAAAGGAAACGGGGCGAGAAAAAGTTTGGAATCAAAGGGGATGGGATTACCTAAAAAAGTCGAGATATTCTTGTCAAAAACCC
>VYKQ01000149.1_pt1 | contig 14731 bp, 15 predicted proteins | sample 5114541 | NCBI WGS metagenome assembly VYKQ01 (sample SAMN12291801, study PRJNA351875) | freshwater metagenome | isolation source: freshwater lake | place: USA: Michigan, Baseline Lake | collected 2013-08-09
AAAGATTAATTATTGTGACTAACTCTTTTGGTTAGAGAAAGATAAACTTGAGAATCTTCAGTCAAATTTATTGACTCAAAATCAGCTGTACTTAATTTAAATGAATCAACCCTACCCGCGCATTAGCTTTTCGGTGGGATGCTTACACGCGATTGTTCATATTTTTGTACTAATTTAAGAGTCACTGATAATTGCTGATTGTCGGTATTTCTGCAAATGTGGGATGCACCCCGCTACCAGAGAATTAAGCTTAAGGACGACTATTGATGTTAAGTTCTTGCACTAATTCCTGTACTGTGGTTGAGGGATTGGCATCAAAAGGATGTTTTTTTGCTTCATCTCTATCTTGAATAATTTTTGCTGCATTGGTGATTGCTGTTTTCTGGTATGGCTTTAATTTTTCGTACATATCCTCTCGATTTTTTTCATATTTTTCTTTCTCGTTTAATAATCGATACTTTTTCATCTGGGTATTTAAAATTTTTGGGTATTCACTTCGGGATGTGGCAATATCCAGATATTGAAAGTGTAAAATAAACCAAATTTCAAAAGCTTCATTAGAATAGGCAATCTTGATATTTTTTTGTTTAGCCAGTCCTTCTGCTTGATGAAATTGCTCTTTAGAACAGTTATCTTTATCAAAAACACACCAGATTTGATCGAATGAGTCATCTTTGTTTAGATTATCTATAATCTTAATAGCTTTTTCAACTAAACTAAAACTATTTTTACCTTCACCTTTCACCATGACTTCAATTTTCTTAGGAACAGTAAAAGCCTTAAAATAGTTAACTTCAGTTCTTTCTCCCTCGCAAACAATTAAAAATCTTTTTCTTGTTTCTCTAGTCTTAGTTTGGCGACGCAAATAATCAGAAGTATTCCTATTTTTACCCATACTAATTACCAATAATGGTACTTAAATCACCAATAAAAGGTATTGCGCCATAACGACCTTGAATATAATCTTTTTCAAAGGTATCATTATTATTAATATCAGCAAATTCCACCAAAGAATATAAATCTGTTGCTCCTTGATGATTTTTTTCGGTAAACCAAATTTGATCCCTCCTCAAAAATTTATGACTAAGTAAATTAATATCGTGAGTAGTAAAAATAAGTTGAGCATTTTTGGGATTAGTTTTCTGAGAATTAAATAATTCGATTATATTTCTAGTCATTAGAGGATTAAGTCTGGCATCTAATTCATCAATTACTAAAACTTCCCCTTTTTGCAAAGTGTCTAAAATCGGTGCTGACAGAGCAAAAATCTTTTTAGTTCCATCAGATTCATGATTGTCCATATCAAAAATTTCTAACTCAATCATTTTACCTGTTGAGTCATACTTTGGATGATAGGTTTTTATGGTAGCGGACTTTATTTCACCGCTAGAGTGACTGATGATATTTCTGACAACATCCGGTAAATCTTGCGGGAGACTGTCTAAGGAAATTTTTCTGCTTTCTATTTCTAGGTTGAGATTGTCAATACTTAAATCTAATTTTTTAATTAACTTAGTTACATCATCAATCAAATCTTGTCTATCAGAAATATATCTAATCGTAATATCTTTTAAAATTCCAACATCTAACCCATACACAACACCTAAGCGACCAAACCAAGGGACAATTTCTACCGCTAGAGAATCATTAAATTGAGCTGCTAGTGATAAAAACAGAGTATTTTTTTTTGTCAATCCTTTTAGCATATTACCTTGTTCAATATTTTTGCTATATTCTATTTTATCGTCTTGCCGATTAAAAATTTTAGTTTCACGACTTCTGGGCGTACAAAATAACCATTCGGAAACTACTCGCTTTTGAGTTACTTCAAATCCATATCTATAGCATTTCTGATTCACAAGAGGTACATTATCAATGCTGAAAAGCTTAATTAGCAAAGGTTAAGCTGTGCCTCACAGATGCGATGACCGCTATATAAGTTTTATTTTTTAGCTGAAAAACTATTTCAAAAAAGGATGGTTTATCAACAGTTTCGGTACTTAATCTAAAGTGTTGGCTCTTCTGGTTTCTGTGTGGAAACGAGGTCTATACTGATAGTTTTTTCCACAAAATAGTCCTAAAAGTGTTGCCTAGTAAGCATTTCACGATTCCATAAGCAAAAATTATCTTCCACATCTATTTTGTCAGTGATTTGTAATTTAGCAGAATTCATGACAAACCGTCGCATAAAATTGAATGCCAGAATTAAATTACTCTTACCACTGGCATTTGCTCCATAAATAGCGGCACTTTTCAGTAAACTAAATTGTTGATTAACCTTAAAAACATTATTTTTATCAAGCTCATCATTATCATTGGCCTCCTCCGCAGCTACCATACTGAGAGTTACTACATCTTTAAAAGAGCGATAATTGCCGACACTAAATCCGATGAGCATTGCATATTAACCCTAAAAGTCTCTAAGGAATAAAGGAGACGATACTTTTATTTTATCCACTTGTTGAGCATTTGAACAAGAATTGTCGTCAGAATCGGCAAACAATCACAGGAAAAAAGGTAAGGAAAATCAATTCCTTACCTGAGGATTGTACACTTCTGACAACAAATTTACACTTTTGCTGACTCTTTAACTAACTTGTCCCAACCCAATTCCTTGAGGTTATTGTTGCGACGCAGGGGACGAGTAGCTAACTCTAAAATATCTCGGGCATTGGTGAAACCATGAATTTGAGCAAAAGTAAATTCTACCGACCATTTAGTGTTAATTCCCCGCGCTTCTAAGGGATTTGCATGGGCCATTCCTGTAATCACTAAATCGGGTTTTAACTCGTAAATGCGCTGAATCTGATTGTAGTTATCAGGTTTTTCGATAATTTTCGGGATGGTAACACCCATATCATTACAGGTTTTCTCTAGTAATGCCAATTCGGCCGCTTGGTAGCGTTTATCCATGTAAGGAATACCGATTTCATCACAAGTCATCCCGCAACGAATTAGGAAACGTGCCAAGGAAATTTCTAGTAAATTATCCCCCATAAAGAAGACCGATTTACCGCGCACAAGTTGCAGATAATCCTCTAAACTTTCCCAAATTTTTGCCTCTCTTTCCTCTAATCCCTGCGGTTCTACTCCCAAAACCGAACAGATTTTTTCTATCCAAGCGCGGGTTCCATCCGGACCGATGGGAAAGGGTGCGCCAATTAATTTACACTTACGACGACGCATTAAAGTGGTGGCAGTTCGTGATAGAAAAGGATTGACACCAGCGACATAATAACCTTCTTCAATTACTGGTAATTCAGTAAAACGTTTGGCCGGCAACCAACCATCAATTTTAACTCCTTGTTTTTTTAATTCTAGGGTTAAATTAGTCACAATCGGGTCAGGAACAGAACCAAATAAAACTAAAGGAGGATGGTCTTTATATTCCGATTCTTCCTGTTTAATTTCTTCTTTTTTCCGTCCAAAAGTTAAGAGTTTCTGGATAGCATTCCGTTCTTCTTTTTCATCTTCGTGCTTAACTTTTTCGGGACATTTATGCACCATAGAAGCGAGGACGGTATCTTCCCCTTGAGTAAAGGCATAATCTAAACCATTAGCGCGCGCTGTCACGATAGGAATACCGATTTCTGACTCTAGTTTTGGTGCTAATCCTTCCAAGTCCATTTTGATTATTTCGGTGGTACAAGTACCAATAAAAACGATAACGCTAGGGTTTCTATCTCGTTTAATTTGTAAGCAGAGGCGTTTTAGTTCTTCGTAGTCTTTTAGTTGAGCGGAAATATCCCCTTCTTCTAATTCAGCCATAGCATAACGTGGTTCGGCAAAAATCATCACACCCATAGCATTTTGCAGGAAGTAACCACAGGTTTTTGTGCCGATAACAAGGAAGAAACTATCTTCGATTTTTTGGTATAACCAAGCAACACAGCTAATCGGACAAAAGGTGTGATAGTTGCCGGTTTCACAATCAAATTGTAAAGCGCTCGGTTCTTGAATGGCGGTCATGTTTTTTGGGTCTCCTTTAACTTAGTTTATTGAGGTTTTCTCGTTTTATCTGTTCTCTAATCTTTTGTAGTTCACTATCTTGTGATGGATTAAAAGTTTCTAGTTTCTTCTTCTGACGGATCAAAATTCAATCCTCAGACTTCTACCAGTTTGTCCCCATCGGAATTAAGCTGACAAAAGAAATACATACATACTGATAACTTAAGTTCTAAAGCTGCATCGAGTTGGGTGGTGGGCCAGTGGGTAGGGTGGGTTAGGCGACGATAAGTTAGGCTATTAACTAATAAGTTAATTATTCGCCGTAACCCACCCAGAAAAAGAGTTTATTGGTGGTTATTGGTGGTTATTGGTGGGTTACGCTATCGCTAACCCACCCTACAAAATAATCTAAACCATCATTAGGTCTAATTCTTCCTCGGCGTTAACTTTGGGTTTATCAGCATTAAGATAGAAATCCGATAATAAAGTGAATAATTCCCGGTCGGCAGATTCTTTGGGAATAACTCCTTCTGGTTTGGCTAAAATCTGATCGGCAATGTTGAGATAATAGTCACAAACATAACTTAACATCGGATCCTTGTCGGCCATTTCAAAGAGAGTTTGACCTTTAACTCTGGAGACGCGAATATCTTCAATTAAGGGTAAAACTTCTAACACTGGCATGGGAACATGATCCACATATTTATTAATTAAATCGCGTTTTGAGGTGCGATTACCAATTAATCCGGCTAGTCGCAGGGGATGGGTGCGCGCTTTTTCACGGACGGAAGCGGCGATGCGATTGGCGGCAAAAAGAGCATCAAAGCCGTTATCTGTGACAATTATGCAGTAATCGGCGTAATTTAAGGGTGCGGCAAATCCCCCACAGACCACATCCCCCAAAACATCGAACAAAATCACGTCAAATTCATCAAAAGCGTTCAATTCTTTTAATAATTTCACCGTTTCCCCGACGACGTAACCGCCACAACCAGCACCGGCCGGAGGGCCACCCGCTTCCACACATTTGACACCACCGTAGCCGTCATAGATAACGTCTTCTGGCCAGATGTCTTCGTAGTGAAAATCTTTTTCTTGCAGGGTATCGATGATTGTGGGAATAAGAAAGCCTGTCAGGGTGAAGGTGCTATCATGCTTGGGGTCACAGCCTATTTGCAGGACTTTTTTGCCTCTTTTGGCTAAAGCGGCCGAAATATTACAGCTTGTTGTCGATTTACCGATGCCACCTTTTCCGTAGACTGCGAGCGTTAAAGGCATGGAAGTTCTCCTAAATGTGCGCTTGAATGGTGAGTTTGTTTATCAGTGCTTTGATCGCCATTATTGACCATCTCCCCACCCCTTGGAAAGAGGCTCAATTTTTATCTGCTATAGCTAGAGTGAGATTGAAAGCGTAAAAATTAGATAAATAATCTTTTAGAGCTTATAAAGTTTATTAAAGTCATAAAAACTTATAAAAACAGCTTTGTTTATACATTTACTTTAAATACAAACAATAAACAAAAAATCGCCAAAGCTTTACAAAAACTCGATAAACAGGGTTTTACCGTGCCAAACCCAGACAAAAAAGGTCAAGATAGAGGCAGTCTAGAGACTGATGTAAGATTTTCGTGAATAATCATTACAATTTTCCCGGTCAGCAGATTAAATAAATAGATCCTGAGAAGGACGCCGAAAGGCTGTAGTACAATTAGAACAAAGTACCTGTAGGGTTTCCTATGCGAGTTAAGCAAAAAACGCTGACTACACTCTTATTAGAAAATAAGGCTCCTAAATATCGTCCTTTTCTGGGTTTTTTTCTGGCTGGGGTTCCCTTGCTCTTTTTAGCCTATGTGGTTTCTTTCCAGCGCGCTTATCTCAACTGCATTAGGTTAAGCACAAAAAGGATAGATTGTCAATATGTCCAAGAGTATAATTTTCCTGTTTCTAGTCGGGAAAATTTTTCTTTAACTCACATTAAAGCTACGGCTGTCTATCAAGAAGTTTTTATCAGTGTTGAGCAGAAAAAAACTGTTAATAACACGGTTTTATTGGTCGGAAGAAATAACTATCTCTACATCGAGAATTTTCGGGATGTGCAGTCAGCTAGTGATTTTAAAACTCGATTTGATAGTTTTGTGAATAGATATCAAGCTCAGGAAATTATTGCCAAAAGTCCCCTAGATACCTTGTCAGCACTGCTAGAACACCACCATAATTATCGCTATTATCTCTGGGGTATGTTATGCTTATTGTCAGGTCTATTGTTACTTTATGATGTCAGCTATTGGGAGAGTTATGTCTTTAATCAGGGTACCTCTACCCTAACCCGTAAGCGACAACATTTAATTTTTAGAAGTGAAAGTGATTATCTTCTAGAGAGAATTGTTGAGGCAAAAGTAGAAGAGTACAAAGGCTTTTTGGGGTCTAATTACCGACGGATTATTTTAACCTTATCCAACGGGGAAAAAATTATCCTCAATTGCCGGTTACTGGAATCTATCAGTAACGGAAAAAGGGAAGAAAAAATTCTGGCAATGATTGCCGAAAAGTTAAACTTAACTCAAGAGTAAGTGTTAATCTAAGTAAATGCGCTCAAATTCTAGTTATTTAAAGTCTCTTTTTTTCGGTTTCCTATTAGTGACCGTGTTAGTTTATATATTGCGCGGCATGGGAATATTATCTTTTTTACCCGGAGGATTAATTTTGTTATTAATTCTGTCTTCCGTGGTGACGGGAATTATCTACGGAATCGATAAAACCCGCCGTTTTTAGGAAAATATTGGCTCTTCCTTCCAGACAGAAACGAGAAGGCCGCATCTCATTTTTGTAAATCTACTAAGTTGGGATTTTTAGGGGGAAACTCTCTGCTAAAGTCGGGCCTTACTTTCGATTTTATCACTCAATCCAAGCTTTTGGGGGGTAGAACCCCCCAAACCCCGGAGCGCATTAGTTTTTCGGTGGGATGCTTACAGACAGCTGCTGATATATCTGTAATAATTTAAAAGTCACTGATAATTGCTGATTGTCGGTATTTCTGCAAATGTGAGATACACCCAACGAGAAGAATCCAACGGTTCTAACGTCAATGTCAAGATTGCGGTAGTTAGTTTCTGAGCAATCCCACTGATAAAAATATCGGCTGCATCTCCTATTTGTGATCTGAGATGCAGCCATTGCTAAAGGCTAACACACCTAGGCTAATTAACCCGGGACTAAAGAAGATTTGAACGCAAAAATTTTCTCGATCACCTCTTCTACCACCTTATCGGGAGTGGAAGCGCCAGAAGTCACTCCGACGGCAATTTTTCCCTCATTTAACCAGTTATCGGTGATGATTAAATCGTCCCCTAAAGGTTTATGTTCGATGCGATTACCGGGGAGAATGCGCTCGGCACTATCGATATGATAGGAGGGAATGGCACGCTCGATCGCTATTTCCTGTAGGTGAGTGGTATTAGAGGAATTATAACCCCCAATTACCACCATTAAAGAAAGCGGTTCTTTCCCCAGTTCAAACATGGCATCTTGACGCTCTTGAGTGGCATCACAGATAGTATTAAAACTCATGAAATGATCTTTAAAATCGATCGGTCCGTACTTTCTCAACATAGTATGCTCGAAGAGTTTGCCAATTTCCTCCGTTTCACTTTTCAGCATCGTGGTTTGATTGGCAATACCGATATAATCTAGATCGCGATCGGGATCGAAACCCTGGGAATGTGCATTTTTAAACTTCTCTAAGAACTCATTTTTATCGCCACCGTGGAGAATATAATTAGCGACATAATTAGCTTGATCCAAATTTAAAACGATTAGATAAGTGCCAGCAAAAGAGCTAGTGGCGATCGTTTCTTCGTGATTATATTTCCCGTGAATAATCGAAGTGTGGTCGCTTTTTTTGTGCTTTTCCACGGAATTCCACACCTTAGAAACCCAGGGACAAGTGGTGTCCACAATCATGCAACCCTTATCGTTAAGTATTTGCATTTCCGAGACACTGGCCCCAAAAGCAGGTAAAATCACCACATCCCCCGATTCCACCACACTAAAGTCTTTTTGGCCATTTTCGACCGGAATAAAACCCACGGCCATGGAGCGCAGACGCTGATTAACCGAGGGATTGTGAATAATTTCGTTAGTAATCCAGATACGTTCCAGGGGAAAATGTTGACGAGTTTCGTAGGCCATGGCAACAGCGCGTTCTACCCCCCAACAAAACCCAAAAGCTTGAGCGAGATAGATCGTCACGTCACCCCGTTGTAAACGATAATTATTTTCCCGAATTTCTTGGATCAGGTCGCTTTGATACTCATTGGTCATCGCATCCATTACTTCCTCTTTATGACCGAATCCCTTGCGGTTATAGTTATCCGACTGCTGTAGGGTACGTTTAAAGGATTTTGTATCCATGATTCTCTGATAGGGGTATTGGTGGTGCTAAATTGGGCTAGACAGTAGCTTGCCATATACTAAAAATACCTTATCTAGTCAGCGCAGGAGGCTTTTAGAGGCTAGAGAGAAATTTCTCGTCGATATCGTAACCAAACTGTTGAGCGAAAAATTTTAAGCGAGATAAAGCAGGAATTTGCTGACTTTTCAGCCAATCAGACAAAATAAAGAGTTTTTGCATCACAAAAATCTCCAAAGCTTCGGGATTATATTGAATTCCTTCCCCGCGATGGAATTGATGGGGGACTAACATGGCAGCATAACGGGCGATTTCTCCATGTTTTGGGTCAAGAATAAAGATTAACCAGGGATAAACCGCATCTAAACGCAGAAACCACAGTCTGACTTCCGCTATCTCCGATAATTCCCGCATATCACCCTCCGCGCGAGGATAATCTATCTCTAATTGTAGAGCTTGTTCCAGTTCGGCGATCGCTGATTGGGACTGATAATCTTGAATAATAGTCTCTAAAGATGAGAGATCGAGATTTTGAATCTGATTGGGGTTAAGAGCGATTTTGACAGTCATAGGCGCAAATAAAAGGTTATATCGGGCGAAATTACCGTTTTTTATCCCCAGATCGGCAATGATCTATCTCAGAAAATACTCTCGATCGGGACAAAAAAACTAAGTATGACTATTCTCTCACTCCGGAGCGAGAGAGGGAAACTGGACTAAAATCCCCAAGGTTGGATTTCTCCTACAATTTAACCTCTCTTGCACACCGGGGTTTTTTAGTCGGCAAAATCGGGAACCAGGGACAAGAATAAATTAGTCAATTTATGGGAAAATAAGCGCATCTTCTCCGCTTTTATCCCATGCAAGCCAACTTTTTTACTAATATCCTCTTACCCGTTGCCCTAGGCGTTTTAATGTTAGGCATGGGATTGGGATTAATTCTCGCCGATTTTCAGCGTATCACCCGTTATCCCAAAGCAGTTCTGATCGGTTTAGTCAATCAAATTATTATCTTACCGATCGTCGGTTTTATCGTTGCTTCTATCTTACCTCTCCGTCCAGAAATTGCCGTCGGTTTAATGATTGTCGCCATTTGCCCCAGCGGTCCTTCCTCCAATGTTTTAACCTATTTAGCTAAGGGAGATGTGGCCCTTTCTGTTACTTTAACCGCTTTTAGCAGCATCATCACCATTTTCACCATTCCTTTTTTAGCTAGTTTGAGCTTACAGCATTTTATGGGTGAAAGTGCCGCCATCTCCTTACCCATTGGTTCTACTATGGCGCAGATATTTTCGATTATAGTTTTACCCCTGGTTATCGGTATGACTATCCGCCATTACTTCCCTTTACTGGCCAAAAGTCTGGAACCGATAACTAATCGTTTAGCCGTGATTTTTCTAGCAGTTATTATCTGCTTATTAATAATCCGAGAATCGGAACGGTTGCCCCTATTCATTGCTCAAGCTGGCATCGCAGTGATCATTTTACATACGATTGCTTCCCTAATTGGCTTTTTTAGTGGTCGTTTATTTCAATTAACTATTCCCCAAAGAATTTGTATCGCAATTGAAGTGGGTATTCAAAGCGGCACTTTAGCTATTGCTATCACTGCCGGTTTATTAAAGAATCCCGATCTAACCATTCCCGCAATTGTCTATAGTTTATGGATGTATGTCAGCGCTTTTATCGCTGTTTATTATGGTCGCAAAAAAGCAGCTTTGGCAAAATAGATAAATGGGGTGATAGGATATAGCTAAAAACTGATAACTGATTATGTTAATTGGTAAATATTTAACCCTAGAAGAATTATCTACCTGTTCCCAAACCTATCAAAAGTATGCAGCGCAAATCGCTCCCTACCCAAAAAATCCTGCAACCATAACCGCTTGGCAAAATCTCGCTCACTTTATTATCGATCCAATTATTGATAACTTTGGTCGAGAAAGATTCCAATTAACCTACGGATTTTGTTCCAATGATCTGAGAAAACTTCTCCAAAAAAAAGACCCAATCACTGGCTTAAAAAACGGTAGAATCGATCCCAGTTGCGATCAACATTGCGCCCACGAAATTAATCAAAAAGGTCAATATTATTGTCAGCGATTGGGGGCAGCCTGTGATTTTCGGATTATCGATTTAACGAGCGATCGCCTGATCGATTGGATTTTAACCGCAAAATTACCCTTTGATTCTCTCTATTTTTACGGAATTAATCGCCCGATTCATATCAGCTACGGACCTCAACATAAACGAGATATATGGACTTTTACCCCTAAAGGAACACCGACTAAAAAAGGTTTACAATCATGGTTAGAAGCCGCTAAATCTGGGTAAAATCTTGGTTTTTACCCAAGTATTACCTAATTAGGGGTTGCTGAATAATGGTAAAACCTTTTTAAAATGCCGTCCTATAATTTGGTATCGACGACCAGCCCCCCAAAACAAAAACTTCGTACCTCACTATTAGATAACTGCTATAACTAGCCTCAATCGCTTTTAATATTTATTCCATAGTAGTGGATTTTGAGATCATTTTTGTCTCTAAAAACTGTAATCCATAACCTCCACAACCAGCAAGGATAAAGCCCAAAATAATCTGAATCTCTGGAGAAACAATATCCAGAGGAAAATGGCTAGGTAAATGGGGAGAATAGGGTTGAAGTCTTGTCAATAAATCAGGCCGATTAGGATACTTTTCCTTGACTTGAGACAGTAATTTCTGGAAAGATTGCTGCTGGGCTTGTTGCAGTTCCCGTTTTTGAGGTATTTGCACAACTAAAACAAGACTAAACAGAATAGCTGTCAGAAAGGAAATACTACTCATCACTGGGTAAAATTTGCTCATAATACTAAACCTCAAAAGCAATCAATCTAGATCAAATCAAAATTACTGTCTATAGCCAATTAATTAGGGACCGTTGGCAGCAGCAGATTGCGACCCTTTAGCTTCCGCAGATTGCGACCCTTTAGCTTCCGCAGATTGCGACCCGTTAGCTTCCGCAAATTTCTGAACAAATTTCCCACCAAAAGCTGCTGCCAGAAAAGCGTAAATAATTGCCATTCCTTCTTCGCCTTTTTCTGTTTGATTGAGTTTGTCAAGTTGCTCCACACTGCTTATTATTCGCTCTAAATCAGGAGCGTCTTTCGAGACTTCTTGCTCGATTAACTTAAGGTATCTACCTTGCTCTGTGGCGTTTTCTATATAGTTTTGATTGATGCGCCAAAACACTGCACCGCTAAAGGCGATCGCTGAAAATAAAGATAGAATTGCCATCAACCTCATAGATGAATTATTACCCTTATCATCTTGTAAAAATCCTACTCCTGACATGATATAATCCTCCTTTTTAGAGTAAAAATTATGAATTATTAACTAAGAATTTAGTTAACTGATTTCGAGGTTCTTTGAACAATTTTGGAGCCAAAAGCCGTCCCTAATAAAGCATAGGTTGCCTCTGCTTCTGCTGCCTGAGTATGACCTAAAACTGTCAATCCTCCCAACATAATTGCTGCCAAGAGTGCCGTAAAACTGCCTAATCTGACGGGAGAGAGAGCATTATTAAGTTGATCATCTTGAAAAAAACCAGCTGGTTCCCAGAAAACTTCCTCATCATCCGGGGAAATTACGGGATTTATCGGTGGTAACTGCACTATTTTTTCATCGGGGTTTACCACAGGAGCTGATAAACCGGGGGTTGGTTCCCAGAATTCCTCATCTTCTTCATAATTAGCAACCGGCTCTGAGTTTTCTAATTTAGTATCCTCCCCCGATTCGATCAATTCTTCTTCTTGAGATTCTTCCTCTCCAGAAAAAGATATGTCCTGAACAGAATTATCATGGTTAATTATAGAACCCGGTTCCATAACTTCTTCTTCCTCATCGGTATTAATCACCTCCGATTCTATTGGGTTTAGGTTGACATTATTGTGATGATGACCACTAATCAAATCTCCGATTTTATCTAGAAAATTTTTTAGACAGGGAATCTGCAAATCGGAATTTTCTAAGGTTATTTGTCCCGTATAGCTCATGAGTAAAACCCTCCTGAATTGACTCGGTTAATCGAGCTTTAAACCTGCCTGTTGACAATAAAAAATCTCGATTAACCCTTTACTATTGTCTGAGAAAATTTCTCTTGTTGGATAGAAATTAAGACTGCTTACACAAATCTTTGACTAACTTTTTTGGTGGCATCACCCACAGTAACAAATCCTTTGACTGGTGGACCATCTAACCCTCGATTTTGCTGATAACTGATAGTACCTTGGCGGAAAAGCACATGATTTGGCCCCTTGCCAATAGCAGCAGGATAGAGAATTGCCATATAGACATCTTCTAAAGTTTTAAGGCGATTTCTGTAGGGCCAGAAGTATTTTTTAACGTAGTCGAGTTGTTTTTCTGGACTCATTCTTGCTAAGTCAGTGGTAGTTGTTCCTAAAGAACGGGCTGTGGGTCCCATAAATTGAATTAATCCCGTGGCACCACTACCGGAAAAACTGCTGATGGCAGGGCTAAAAGTCCCGCCAGTTTCAAAACTCATAGCGGCCATGAGGTGATTAGGATCAACTCCCAATTCTTTGGCGATTTGTATTACTTTATTGCGGAAGGAAATTGAGGTTTTGTCTATGCCAACAACCCGACGCAAATTGGGAGCGCTTACACCGGCAACAGATGCCGATTCTTTGGATTTGAGAACAATTTCAATAGCGGCACTATCAATCAGACGACCAGAGGCATCAATTCCTTCCGCAACAATTTTGCGAGTACCTCCCGTGCTGAATTTAAATTCGTGTTGCCAACGCCCATTATCTACGGGGATGTCTTTTCCCAAAAAGAAATTTTTATCGGCAAAGGGAGTTCTCAATTTAATCGTCTGGATGAGAGGATCCTCGGCAACCCCCTTAAATATGACTGACGATTCTAAATCTAATTCTTGATTAATTTCGGGACTGGTAATACGGACAGTATCCACATCGTTATTACCATCGGGATCGAGATTAATGATCACATCTGTGCTGTCAATAACCTTATCGTTGCTATCTAGTCCCTCGATAAAAATTTTGCGATCACCACCCGTTTGAAATTGATAGGAGGAACGCCATTGACCATTAATAACGGGTACTTTTCCGCCTAGGAGAAATTCCGCCCCACCCCAAGTGGTGCAGAGTTTGATTTTGACCACACCATTTTTGGCACTACCACTAAATTGTACGGGATGGTGCAGGGGATAACGAACGCGATCAACGGGTTGGTCAACAGATAAATAGCCTTGAGATTGCTTGGGTTGTCGCCAAGAGGCGTTCCAAGTGTCTCGACCGATAACACCATCCACTTCTAACTTCATTTTTGCTTGGAATTCTCGGCAGATTCGCTCTGAAGTCGGTCCATACTCGCCATCAACTTCGATGGGATAGCCTCGTTCTTTCATACACTTCTGCCAGAGACGAATACTTTCCGATTCCATCGGGGGACTGGTCAGAGAGATATATTCTCCATTCCAAGAGAGAAATACTCCCGCTTGAGCTGTGTGCACTGTGCCATTATAATCTGGTCGTCCGTAACCGAGAATCTGAGTTGTCGTTCTTCTCCGTCGCATGACGGTGCCACCGTTATCGTTGCTGGAAGTGCTGGTATTGCCCTCAATGGCTTGAATTTGACCTTTGCCTAGCACTTTCTCCACAATGCCCACATGGTTGGAAACCCCTCCTCTTGTATTAAACATATAGAAGACGACATCGCCGGGGCGGGGGTTTTCCGTGTGCCATCGGCCTTGGTCTTTAAACCACTTTACCCCATAGGGACAGTAAGCGAATCCCTTGTTAGTACCCAAATCTTTCGGGAATTCGAAGGTTAAACCGGCATTATCAAAACAGTAGGAAACAAACATGGCACACCAAGGGGCGCGATCCATGCCGTACCACTTGCCATACTTGTTACTATTCGTACCGGGAGGACTTTCTTTTGTCCCTATTTGTCGGCGGGCAACTTGCAAAACGTCTTCTGCTGTAGTCATTGAGATTACCTCGACTTTCCTCTGTGTTGCTTATAAGTAGTCGGACATAAGTTTTCGCTGCTGTATAAAGTTTTGTAAATAGGGTAGAAAGCTGTATGCAGCACCGAAAACCGCCTATTTTACATTTCTTAACATAGTGTTGTTTATTTATGTCCGACTAATTACTCCAGATTATAAAAGATGATTCCGGAAGACTTTTGAAAACAACTACATCTTTTAATAATTCTTGATTATCTCCTCGGAATTATGGCTCTTCGTTACTCTTTATGCTAAATCAACAGACAAGATGCCAAGATAACATACTTCTAACCCAAAAATTCTGAAAGTTTCTCAAGCCATAGCCTCTCCGTTTTATTAGTTT
>VYKQ01000126.1_pt1 | contig 14529 bp, 13 predicted proteins | sample 5114541 | NCBI WGS metagenome assembly VYKQ01 (sample SAMN12291801, study PRJNA351875) | freshwater metagenome | isolation source: freshwater lake | place: USA: Michigan, Baseline Lake | collected 2013-08-09
ACCCCACACCCCACACCCCACACCCCACACCCCACACCCCACACCCTACCACCACCGAAAAACTTTTTCAGCATACCCTAACTAAGATTTCTACTACAAAAATCTGCCTAAATCGAATTCCGTTGTGGCAGTAATTTCTCGAAAACGTTCTTGACTGATAATTAACAATAATCTTTCAGTATAATCCACCGCACCGCGCAATTCTCGTTCTAATCTTGCTAAACCAGCGTTGGCATATTCCTCGAAAATTGTCACTCGCAAAGCTTCCGAATCTACCCGATGAGGAGAAAGAATTTTCGTGTCTTGGAATTCATTGACTGCCAATAATTTGATTAGGGTATCGTAGCCACGAGAAATAAAAATTTCTAGGTTAATAGGTGAGGGTTCCTTCGCTACATTTTCTATCGCCACCCTCTCCTGATATTTTACCCCTAAAGCCGCCGCAAAAGCGATGACATCAGCATAGGTTTGAAAGGGTCCAATTCCCTGATTAAAATTAACTAAGGACTGGACAAATTCCCCTTTATCTCTAGCAATACGCACTCGATGAATGGACATATTTATCAAGTAAAAAGTAAAAAAGGTTACAAAATTCAGGAGATAGGAACCCGCTAATAAATGATAAATGCTTTAAGGATAAGTTTTAATTAGTCCTTTAGCTTGGTAAACATGAAATTGTTCGATGGCGACACCACCGCGCTTGATCGGAATGACAGCTACTTTAGTTATATCTTGGAAATAGGGACGGTAGCGATCGATTATTTCCGGTCTTTCTAGAGAACTATTCGTAGTAATTAATAAACCATTTTTACCGATCCATTCTTGAGGATTAAACCAAATTTGATAACCCCTTTGATCATTGTTAAAACAGGTGACGGGAATAGGAACTAGGGGATAAAGGGCCATATCTAGCCATGCGGTCACATAAAAATTATGGGTAAAAACGAAGCTAGAATCTTTTAAGAGTGCTAATAATTCGGGAGAATTAGCAAAGCCTTGGCGCAGTTGATCGATATCAACAATTTCCCGAGAAGGGTCCTGTTCTGGGGCAATAATTCCCCCAAAAATTGCGTATTGACTAGGTTTTTGGAAAGTGCCAAAAGTAACGTGAAGCATTGCTATAGATAAAACAGTAACGATAAAAATTCCTGACCCCCATAACCATCTTTTTACCCAGATTCGAGAAGATTGCTGCCAAGTATTGGACTTTTCTCCTAATAAAATTGTGCCGGACCAGAACCCGGGTAAAATCCAACTAGGGGCGAGATAATGGGAAGCACCCACATAAAGCATTCCCAGGATTAAAGGCAGAGAAACCGAGAGAATTAACCATTTTTTTAGTGATTCTTCTTCTCGATGAAAAAATCTTTTTTTCGAGATAAAATTAGGAATTTGTTCGGCAAAGCTTTTAAATGTCACCCACCACATCGGCAGACCGAAAGGTGGAAACATCGTGGCGATACTAATGCCAACAACCGAGAGAATACCGAGAATATTAAAGGTTTTCGGTTCTCCAGAAAAACGGTCTTCTAAATGAAAGCGAAAGGAAATCCAATTATGGTTAATATTCCAGTAAATAATCGGCAATAAAGTTATCAAAAAGAGAATAAATCCTAATCCCAACCAGGGAGATCTAAATACAGGCCAATAGCGGGGAGTGGTCAGACAAAATAAAACTAAACCAAAGCCCAAAATAAAGCCGTGATATTTACTTAAAACCGCCAATCCTACGGCAAGTCCAATATAAGCGAGACGATAGCTAGGATGATAGTTTTTTTCCCGAATTGGCCAGAATTCTTGGGCAGCTAAATAGACTGTTAATGACCAAAAAAAGATTAAAGGACTATCTGGCTGCGAAAGAATCCCGAAGACGATCCCATAGATGGGGATCAGAGTGGCGATCGCTAAAGTCATTCTGGCGACCGGCAGACTGAACAATTTTAAAGCGGTCAGATATAGCAAGCAGAGGCTGCCAGTATAGAGGAGGAGAGTACCGAAGCGAATCGTAAATTGATTGACTAATCCCGTGATCCAAGTCCCAAAACCCGTGGAAATCGCTACTATTGGCGGATGATCGAAATAACTCCAATCCAGATTATGGCTGTAAACATAATAATAGGCTTCATCGTACCCGGGATAAAGCCCCAAGGCGATGATTATTCTAAACAGGAGTCCACCGATGAGCAGATAAACGGCAATGCGATCGCTAAGTATTTTGGTCAAAATTCTTACCTCATTTCATCGCTAAAACTGATGTTAGAGACGGGAGATTTTTGGGGTTGCCAGATTCGAGATTTGTGCATCTATGGCAAGGTTAGATTTAAGTGTGATCTTTATTTACTATATCACCAACTCTGTCATCTTTTAGCCCTTGGCTATCAGCAAACTCTCCCTAGTCGTTGCTGATTTGCGATCTGAAAGAGGATTAAGAGAACAGGTAACGGTAAACTTAGATAACGAAGGCAGGAGGAGAGGGCAGGAGGCAGTTTTTGTAACGGGGATTTATGCCCCGCTCCCAAAACTTTTCGCCTTAAGGCGAAGTTTTCGACCCAATTTTTTCGATAAAAGTGATGTTAAGTAAGTGTTTGTAATTAAATATAACAATTTAGCCATTGACGAGAACCGGCTCGCTCCAGAGCTGCGAAAATTTATCCCTGAAATTCCGTCAAAACCCCATAGATGGCCCAGATAGCCATGGCGCGTAAATAATGACAGGCGCGGAAAGTTCCCACCGATGTAATCGCTTCTGGAGTGCGAAATTGTAAGCCATTTTCATAGACTTGTTTCACCACCGCTTCTGTAATTTGCCATCCTTGCTTTTCCATTCCCATTTGCATCAAAAAAGCCACCAACCCAAAATTAATTCCTACCCAAACTTCTAAGGGATGAGTTGCCTCGGGATTTTCGGGAGTACCATCGGGTTTTAACCCATTTGCCGCCCCAAATTTTCCCCCATGAAACTTGAGAAAACAAGCCTGATAAATCTTACTTAAAGCTGATTGCGTGTATTGATTTTCTACCACATCCGGTAAAGCCAATAAACGGGCATAAAATTGACCGCATAATTGGTCAGTCATCACCACATCAGAACCACTACCACTATCTAAATTATAATATTCTCCATTCCAGAGAGTCTGATGATAAATAGCGCGAGATTGTTGTAACCAACTGGCAAAAATTGCCGTATCTTCCCCAAGAATTGCACCAATTTTAATCGCCGCTTCTAGCGCCGCTATCCACAAACCACCGCAATAGGCACTAATTCCCTGTAAACGCCAATCATCAAAGGTTTGGTCTGGCGCGCCAGAATTTTCGGGGATGCCATCGTTATCAAGGTCAAAAGTTTTTAAATATTGCAAAGTTAGGACGATAGACGGCCAACATTCTCGCAGAAAATCCTCATCTTTTGAACCGGTTAATAAATAATCCCGATAGACTAATAAAACAAAATCACTGCCTAAATCTTTCCAGAGATTACAGTCTTGATAACTGGTGTAATTACTCTTTTGCCAAGGGTGTTCATTGGGCGCGCCTAAATCGTGGGGAGTGGCATTTTTGGCCTTACGAATGGCACTAGCTTGGTTATAACCGATAATCCGAGGAGTGTCGTCGTGGGTGGGAATTGCCCTGGCAAAAGCTTCCATCACAGCCTTTTCTAAGCGCGGCCATAACATCAATAACCCAAAGGAACCATAGAGACGCACATCGAGACTTTCATACCAACGATAATCAATACATTCTAACACTCCGAATTGACCGATCGCATCCTGTTCCGTGGCTGCCGTCCAGAGAGTGCCGCCGTCCGTTAACAGGTATAATTCATTAAATAAAGCCATTTTAAACCAATCGGCCAGATCGGTGCGTTCTAGGATCGGTTTTTGCCAGTTAATAATATTTTCTCGCCATGTATCGCCGTGTTTTAAAGCCGTGCGTACCATCGCCCAAGCATTTTGACCATTGCGACCGAAAAAGTCCGTATAACGACGATAATAGTTAATTCCTTGGGCAAATTCGGTGACTGGTAAATCCCAAGCTAAAATAAAAGGAATTTTGCGAGTTTTCCCCGGACGAATGGTAAAACGAATCGCCATGGCCGTGGCCGTTTCTTCCCCTTTTTGGGCGGGGGTTTCGTCCTCAATATCCGGTAAAGAGCCATTCATGGCGAAATAGTCCCAAACTTCGCCCCCATCGCCCGCAGGGTTCCATTTACCCAGATAAAATACCTCTAGACTCGGATTAGTGATACTAGCAATCGCCATCTGTCCATCCCCTTCCCCGGGGTTTTCGTAATCCCGACGCATTAGACAGCCAACGCGGAAATTATCGACAATCCATTGATTATAATTACCCTCACTTTCCCCCCATTTTGATTGATATTCATAGACGGGACTACCATCATCTCTCACCTTAACCACTGGGGATTTAATCGCGTTAGTAAACCAACCGATTGTATTTTGCCAAGTCAGCATAATACTAATAGTAATCGGTTTATCGGTGGGATTATGAGCCGTCCATTCAAATAGGGCAATAGGATAACTACTTTCTTGATAATTATGCGCCCAAACCGGTGAGAATTGTTCGCAAATTAATTGAGTCTGAAAAACATCTTTGTACTCGTACCAACTGCGGGGATAAAGGGACCAATAGGTTCCCTTTTCGGCTGGATACCACGACCAGCGCGATAATGTTCCATCCGTCGGGCTTTCCGTCGCCATAGCGTAGGCTTGGGCGCTTCCGTCTTCTGTTTGTTCAAAAATGCTAAATTGACAGGCTGCAAGGCTATTAAAACTGTGTTCACCGCCGTCCAGATGCCAGAGGTTAAAGTCACCTTTGGGGGAACGTCCGATGCAACCGGCCCCAAATCCTCCCAGGGGCATCCCATGCCAAGGACCATCATCTAAATTGCTGGCATAGCGGACGCTGTAGGGTTTTTCCCAACCTTTGCCCAGAGGACGTTTCCAAGCAGCGGCGGGAATTTCTGGAAGGGAGATGAGATTAAGCATAGATGTTTTTAACTGGGGTGTGGGGTGTGGGGTGTGGGGAGATGGGAGAATAAATAAAAATAATCTCCTGATTACTGACTACTGACTTCTGACTCCACCAAGAAACTTTTTCAGTAAACCCTAATTATTCGCTAAAGAGATAATTGCCGCGATCGCTAATTGGCCAATCTTGATTTTCTCCACCGATAATTAAACGTTTAATATCGACAAAATCCTTACTTAATTGGGTCAAGGCATTGATTAAAATATCTAAAGCAATAAGATCGCTAGTACCAAGGTCAAACCAACAACGTCCCCAAGTACCTAAGTATTCAAAATCGGTCATATTGTGCATCGGTGACATAAAGGCATTTTCGGCCATATCTGGATCGTATTCCATATAACTAATATCGACTCCCACCTCCTGTACCTGTAGGTTTTCGGCATTGAAAGCCCCTAATTTACCCAAATAAAACCAAGAGGCAAAAACTTCTTCTACATACTGCTGTTCCATATTCGAGGGAACCGTCGAAAATTCCAGCCAAAACCAGACATCAAAAGGATTAAATTCGCGAAATTGTACTTCCATGTTTCTAAAGTAAAAAGTAAAAAGGAAAAAAGGGGTTGGGGGTTGGGGGTTCGGAGTCAAGAGTCAGGAACTCACCGTTCGCTTATTTTAAACTTAGGGAGCTTCGATAAATGAGGCTAACTGCTTTCTGTACAAGGCTTTTAGCCGACTAAGCGGGGAGCGAGGGACTATTTTGGGCAGTCATCTTCGCTGTGCCTGCGGCATCGCTACAACAACGAAGCAATTGTGATTTTAAGTAGGTTAGTTGGCACACTGCGAAGCGGCTCCCTTCGAGAATCGCCTTGGATTAATTTTCTTCAAGTTAACCACCTCAAGCAATCTATTCATTTAGCTCCTAAATATTTCTCTATGAAATCGACTAGGGCTGCTTTCGGAACAGCACCTATTCTCTGATCGACCTTTTGACCCTCTTTGAAGAGTATCAGGGTGGGAACGCCGCGAATGTCATACTGACTAACAGTTTGCGGATTTTCATCCACATTCACTTTGACAACCTTTATGCGACCTGCATATTGTTCAGCAATCTCATCCACTACAGGTGCTAATCTACCACAATGAGAACACCAGGGCGCATAAAATTCAACCAGAACAAAAGTATTACTTTCTAAAACTTCTTCGGCAAAGGTTTTGTCAGTAATTGGTGTAACTTGAGCGGATACTTGAATCTCCCATACATTTAAGCCAAGAATTAGCGTAATCGTAACTAAAAAATAGGCTATAATTTTGGTTATTTGCTTGTTATTAATCATTGTTTTCTACCGTCCTTAGCGGGAAATAGTCACCAAATAATCTACTTTTCGAGGCAACTGACGCTGAACTTGCTGTTGTTGCTGTCCTTCTACAAGGCCAGGATATAGATCCTCTTTGTATTCTTGAAAATTAGAATACTCAGTTCGATGATGTAATCGAGAATCTTTGATTTCAAGAGCTTTACCAATCTGCTCAGACTTTAACCCAGAATTGCCTGTATCTACGATAAAATCAACAGATATACTATCTTTTAGGGCAACATCGCGGATGGCAAAACTAATTATAGGAACATTATTGTTAATCTGGATAACTCTAAAAGTTAAGTGGTTAGTTTTTTCGTAGTTAGGCTTACTCAGAACGACAGCATAAGCTGGGCTAGTAGAACGAACTGAGTTTACATTAACTGACTCCCACGCCCCCTCTTTTCCCATGTCATGGGGTTCACCGACACTTTGATAATAGTTAGCCGATACCTTTTTAGAAGCCAGGATATTTTGGAATTTATTCAAGTCAGTAGTTCCTAAAGGGATGATAATCTTCGGTAACGGATTGCCCGGAGGTTTTATCTTTGTGTAAATATTCTGAGTTAACTGATTGACGTTATTTGTTGGGTTAAGCTGAGAAGCTTGACTTAATTGAACTCCAGTTGTCGTTTCTACGATCCGACTAACTGTTGCCTTGTAAGATACTTGAGATAAAACAGGAACCACGCACAAAAGAGTGATTGTTAAGGCAAGTAAAACCACCTTGTGAATTCTAAGAAGTCTCAATTTCAGTTTCATAACTAATTTTTCCTCGATATTTTAAATTTCTGGTTTTCGTCAATTATCGGCTTGAGAAACAGCACATCTGAAACCATATTGCAGGTTTTTTTGGCTAATATCTATTAGGGACGATGTTTTATGGATCGGATATAAATGTTGGTATTGTGCATAAGAGCCTCCCTTAACAGCTTGTTTGTTATGATCGGATTTCAAAGAAGCAGATATGTCATTATCGACTAACGAGCCAACATACCAAATATCTGTCCATTCAAAAGCATTACCGATCAGATCAAAGATACCGTATATACTCTGTCCATCGGGATAACTTTTAACTCTCTCCGCATGGCGATCATCCCAATTATCTCCCCATTTATCTCCAGTATTTGCTTTAGTAAAGTCAAGATTATTACCCCAAGGATAATTATATTTCTGGGGTTTGTCAGATGATTTATCTATGCCATAAGCAGATTTCTCCCATTCAAAAACAGTTGGTAATCGTTTTCCTTGCCAAGCGCAGTAAGCGAAAGCGTCTTGCCAATCGACATTGACAACTGGTGCATCTGGTTCTTTACTCCATTTATTATACAAAGGCGTATCCCACCTTTCAGGTTCATGGCTTTGGGGATTCTCTTTATAGAAAATTTGATCTCCAGAGAATTTCTGATATTTTGCAGGATTCTCCTCAATCTCTTGCAAAAACTGTCTATATTCAGCATTAGTTACCTCATGTTTGTCAATATAAAAACTGTCTAACTCAATTTCCTTTTTGCTTTCAAGGGGATTGCCAATTAAAAATTGTCCCTTGGGGATAAGTGCCATATCTTGATTTAAATTTCCTGATAACTTATCAGTTGGTATTTGGATAGTAATAGGATTTAAATAACGCCTGTATCCTTCTGTTTTTACTGGATACCTAACAAGATAGCCATTGTTTTTTACTTCAACATAGTAAAATCCTTTTGGTAAACCCCCCAAATCTGGAAGTCCCCAACTCACTTTCACCTCTTTTACATTACCGTCCTTTTCCACAGATAATACTCTTGTGGCATGATTCAAATTTTCTCCCTGTATTGATTCTACCTTTAAACGACCAATATCATTCGGAATGACCCGTATTAAATAAACAGAAATCACGGAGAAGAGCAAAACAATTAATCCTTTCAAGCCACGGTCGCTATAATATCGCCATAAGCTATGTTGAAGTAATTTTTCTTTTTCAGAATCTAAATCAAGATTGGCTTTAAAGGGTTCAATCTCCTTAAATTGATTGACAGGAATAAGATGTCGATAAACTTTCCAATTTGCGAAACATCTCTCAAAAAGTTCTTGTGCTTTCTTAATTTCTAATTCTTTAATATCATACCACTTATTTACTTTCTGTACTAAATATTCATGGGTTAAAGAATATTTTTTTTCTTCAGGGATTGTTTCTATAAGGCGGCTTCTATCTAGCCTTTCAAGGACTGCTTCTATTTCCGTTTGAGCAATACCAATTTGTTGAGAAATTTCCGTGAGAGACTTAAAAGTACGAGTTCCTTGACTCGTAACCATTTGCTTAAGAATTAACTTCGCTTCTTCCCGTTCTTGAGGCAGAAATTGGTCAAGAATTACATCCACATATCCCTGCAAAATCCCCTTAACACCACCCAGTTCTTGATAGAGATTTTCCTTGATAATAACTGTTTCTTCTGCTTGTAGTTGCTCCTGATATCTTGTTCTCGCTTCATCAAACAGTCGGTTACAAACAATCTGAAGATGAACGGGTTCGACTTGCTCAGGGGATTCTTCATCAATTCCCTTGAGAAGTTGAGGTAGAAGTTGATTCTCTAATAAATCAGGATCGTAGATAATATTAGGATAGAGGCGTTGCAACGGTTTTTTAATAGCACTGAGAGCTTCACTTTTGTTTAAGGTTTTTAAATAATAGGAGCAACTCTCAGTATTAAATTCTGGTGATGTTTCCCAAAATTCTCCTAAATTTCCATAAAAATCCTGGCGGATAGAAATAATAAAGGTAATTGATGAAGCTTGAATCTGATTTAAGCATTCACCAAATTCTTGAGTGAACTTAGCTCGCTGCTGTACTGGTAGGTTTAAAAAGAATCTTTCAAATTGATCCAAGAAAATCGCTAAGGGACGTTTCGACTCATGGCGCACCTGATTTAAAACTTCAGCCATTGTCTGACAATGACTCAGATCGATATTGACATTTTCAAGATTGTTAATTCCCTCTTTAATTAGGTCGGTTGGATAGCCATAATCTCTAAAAACGATGGTAAAGTAACCTCTTTCTACCAGTCTGGGAATTATACCAGCATTAATTAAGGATGTTTTGCCACTCCCCGATTTTCCGTTAATTAGCACTAATTTATGACTAGAGATTTTGGCAACCAGCAAATCTGAGACAACTTCCCGACCATAGAATATATCAGCATCCGTCGTGTCATAGTAACTTAGAAACTTATAGGGTTCTTCTTGGATCGGTTGTTTCTCTTGACGGTATTGACTCCAACTGACGGAAGTTGATGACAAGGCGTAAAATTTAATTTCATATTTGTTACCACCAACAACATCACCTCGAACGATTGCTTGATCGCCAAAGGAGATACCTCTACTGTGGTTATTTATACTGTCTTCCATAGCCATTACCTCATCACTCAAAAGTAATTAACCGTATGTAGAAAATAATGAGACTATAAATTAGACAATAAGTGAAAGTCCAAGCATTTTAGCGACTTTTACGAGAATTGGCCAAGCTTTAGTTCCAATTTCCCCAACATCTTTCACTTTGTCAAGAATATTTTTAGTATCTGAGAGATATTTCCCAATTTTTTCTTTTGATTCCTGAGAATGGCTAGCATCCCCTTTTCCCGCTTCATTTATCGCCGCAGCAACTTGTCCAGCGGCGAAATCTTTATTATCTTCATCAAGAGAAGACTCTTTAATCGATACTTTTAATTGTTTAAGAAGCTGTAAGACTTCTTCTTGAGAAAATGATGACTCAGCAGTCGGAGTTGTAGTGACTATCTTATCTCCGCCAACTAGATCACCTCCAATAGTGGCATTGTTACCAATAGAAATATTAGCTCCCTGATTGTCTTTAGTCGAACTACTCATTTTCCTGTTCTCCCCTTCAGTGTTAATGTGACCAAATATGTATCTGAATCTGCCCTCACTAGGACATGGAACAATAATATCTTACACCTAATCCTATCTCACCGTTCGCTTATTTTAAACTTATGGAGCTTCAACAAATGAGGCTAACTGCTCTTTGTGCAAGGCTTTTAACCGATTAAGTGGGGAGAGAGGAACTATTTTGAGCGGTCAGCTTCGCTGTGCCTGGGCATCGCTACAAAAACGAAGCAATTATGATTTTAAGTAGGTTAGTTGGCACACTGCGAAGCGGCTCCCTTCGAGATCACCTTGGATTAATTTTCTCCAAGTTAACCACCGCTAGGTCTTCTGAAAACTTTATGCTGTAAGCTTTTTTCGCCATGATAATAAGGTGGAGTTCAAAAATTGGAGCGAACGGTGAGTCAGGAGATTGCTTTTTATTTGTTCTCTCCCATTCCCCTCTCTCCCCATTTCCCTATCCCCTAACTGCTATGCTGTAATTTCCAGAGAAAACTAGCGAGGAGATTGGTGATAATATGAGCGAGGATCGGGATTAATAAATTACCGGTGATGATGACGGTATAACCGAGGGCAAAACCGACAACAGTTGCCCAGATAACATAGGGCCATTGTTGGGAACCGCTAAAATGGAGGATACCAAAAATCAGACTAGAAACGGTTAAACCAAAGATATTTAAGCCCAAAGCCGGCAAAATCACCCCGCGAAATAATAATTCTTCACTTAACCCCGGCAGTAATCCAATCCAAATTAAATCAGGCCAAGCTAAAGGTTTAATGACTAATTCTAAGTAAGCGTTAGCACTATGGCGATAACTAGACCAAAAACGATATAGAAGCCCACTAATTCCACTAATTGCCCCCGCTAAGGCTAATCCGAACAGGAAATCCGGGAGAGTCAAGCGAATGGCGGGAATAGCGATCGCACCGAAATATTGCCAAACTTTGGCGACTACCAGCAAGATAATCGCCGTTACCGCCATAATGGTGAGGACTTGTGTGCGTGTCAGGGGATCAAATTCGGAATTAGGGGAATTAGTCACGGATTCTCGGATAAACAACGTAAAGAGTTTAAATTAGGGCGAAGAGATGCTAGGCTAACCCCGGCCCGTTGACAAACGATCGCACCGATCGCCTCTGTATATGAGTGTACCCTAATTGCTTTCACCCCTAGAGGTTCCGGGGCCACCTTCATCCTTGTACTATTTTCCTGCACAGCAATCAGTACAGTTTTTTCTTGACAAAAACCCAAAACTGTGCCAGAGCCGCAGGCACTGGCGGGAACGATCAGAGCGTCCACCTCCCGGCCCCAAATAGCATCGGGACTGGGCTGCTTGACCAATTGGGGGGCGCGACTTAAACCCACCAAAACGCAGGGTAAAAAAGTATAACCGATTTCTTCGGCTGCGGCCTTGGGGGAAAGTTGCGGATCGAGGGGCAGCGGACTTAAAGCGGGAGCGTGGGCCGCCGGTATTTGGAATTGTCGGACTACTAGATGGGAAATCACCGCTTCGGTCCCAGCAAGGGGATCCACCCCCTGACCATGGCGATAATTAGCCAGGGCAATGCTATCGGGATCGTCGGGAAAACGGGCAACAATGGCGATCGCTTCTGCCCGGCCCTGTTTAATCAGTTTTTCTGCTCCCCGCAGCAAGCTGTCGGGATTGCCAATTGTTCCCCAACTGGCCCCAGAGGCTGCCTCTCGCAACTGCACATTTAAGGGGGCATCGGTGATAACGTAATCGGTGAGATCTAAGCCCAGGGTAGCCCGGACAGCATCGGCAGCCTGAAGGTGTCTTTGCAAGAGGTCAAATTCAATGGCGCGATCGAATAGTAACCCGATGCGATTTTGATGGACGGGACTTAATCCCCAATCCCCCCGGGCAAAACGATCTAAAGCGTAACCCTCCACATAATAGGTGTTGTCCAGAGGCCAGTACAGTTGTGCGCCATTGAGGACATTGGGATGGGTAATTAGGCGATCACAAACTTGAGCGATCGCTTTGGCCACGGGAATGCCATCCCCAGCATAACCGCCAATCGCTGCCCCGATGCCGGTGGGAATAATTAGTACGGCGGTATAGGGACGAGAATTCACGAGGCAGTGGTGACAATCGCTTCGACTTTTACCTGATTATTCTCGGTATCCACTTCTGTGATTGCCCAACGCAAGGGTTCACCGCGTTTGGCCAATTCTTTTTCGATTTCTTGCTGCAGTTGTTGTGGGGTTTCCTGTAGGTCGATTTCGGCACTAATAAAGTGAGTGGTCATGGGGATTGTCTGGGATAGTTATCCCCTCAGTTTATCAAGATTTTGCCCTCTTGCGCTGGTTTATCGGCTCTCTGGGTCAGGAACCACAAAGACACGAAGAACACAAAGATAGATCGCTATGTAAGTTAAACTGATCACACAAAGAATAAGAGAGCCAAAGCCATTCTCGTACTATGATTAATACTAGGCTTTCCCCTAGAGATTATGATCGCAGTTCCCAACTACATCAGTCCCCAAGAATATCTCGCTATCGAGCGCCAGAGTCAGATCCGTCATGAATACCGACGTGGTTTGGTTTATGCGATGGCCGGCGGTACGGATAATCACGATCGCATTGCCCTTAATCTACTCGCTCTGGTTAACCTGCATTTCGGCGACTCTACAGACTGTCGGTTTTACTCGGGTAATGTCAAGGTTAACTATCAAGATCAGTTTTATTACTATCCCGATGCTTTTGTTACCTGCGATCCTCGCGATCGCCAAGATCGTTATCTGAAACGCTATCCGAAACTGATCGCGGAAGTGCTTTCCCCCAGTACGGCCGCTTTTGACAAGGGCGAAAAATTCCAAGATTATCAACAGATAGAAACGTTAGAAGAATATGTATTAATTTCCCAAGAAATCCAGCGCGTGGAATGCCGTCGTCGTAATTCTCTGGGGACATGGGAAACGACTATTTACGAGACAGACGATCGGGTGATCCTGCAAAGTATTAACCTAGAGTTAGCCATCACAGATCTCTACCGCGGAATAGATTAAAGTGTGAACTACTCTCAAGGTGGTTGAGAGCTTCCTGCTTCAAATGGGAATGGATAGACCGCATTTAGTTTATTTGTACTAACTTGCTCGGCAATTTTCCAGCCATTGTTCTAAATCTTGTAGTGACTGAAAATCTAACAAAGCTTCTCCCAAGTTTTCTAACTGTTCTAGGTCAAGACTGCGAATATTGGGCAATAATTCGGGAGAAATGTCCCCTATCCGCCGATTTAATAGACGTAAAACTAGGTTAGCTTCTCCTTCTTGTCGTCCTTCTTGTCGTCCCTCTTGTAAACCCTCCGACCAGATTTCTTGATAGATAACTGATTCTTTCATGATGTCTTTCCTCAATAATCGTTGAATGATGTCTTTCTCTAATACTAACCCGGCTAGAATAGCGGTAGATGCAGCCAGATTACTTTGTTCTCGACTATCGCTGATTTGCTCGATTTCTTGGGCAATTTGCCGCAGTAAGTTTTCTTGTTTCTCAGCTTGAGCGAGTATGGCAAAAGGAAACAGTCCGGGGGCCTTTAATAAGGGTTCCGAGGGTTGTTCCCAGAGTCTAATCACTTCAAATTGATGAGAGGTTTTCCCTTGTTTATAATCATTTTGTCGGACTGTGGGGGAGTCACTTTTCCTCAGATAAATAACCACTTGATGGATAGGTTTGCGGGGATAGCGTCGATAGAGTCTGGTGGCATAATCTAGCATTCTATAGGGAATATCTTCTTTAGGGTCGGTTTGGAACTCGATATGTAAGATTAATTCTTCCGACTCCAAAAAGATCAAAGTATCGGCTCTAATCGGCTCTAGGGATAATTCCGAGGGTTTAATTTCTGTTAATTCTAAGGGTTTACCCAGTAACCAAGTGGCTAAGTCTCTCGAATATTCAAGGGCGATAAATTTACAGGTAGAATCATACATTTTCAATTCAATTATAGGTTAAGCTGTTCGTAATTTAAATTGCTTGTTGAGACGAGGCAAGAGGCAAGAGGCACTCTTGCAAGAGGCAACACCCCCCACCTGACAGGTGTAGGTTTATTACAAAGAGGTGAGCAGTCACACACTCAAGGTGAGAAAATCAAGCTAGAGATTTAGAGGAGCATCGTGAAAGGCAATGCTGAAAAACAAATATCTCAAGCAGTGGTCGTGCATGGTTTCAGAGCATCTACCCCATTTGTCAATACCGCAAGCTATCGGATTGGCAACTTGGAGCTTCGGGATGGTCATGACCAAATCGAGCAGTTTGACTCAGGTGTCGAGGTTGATTGCGGCAGTCAATGAG
>VYKQ01000164.1_pt1 | contig 14447 bp, 13 predicted proteins | sample 5114541 | NCBI WGS metagenome assembly VYKQ01 (sample SAMN12291801, study PRJNA351875) | freshwater metagenome | isolation source: freshwater lake | place: USA: Michigan, Baseline Lake | collected 2013-08-09
CTAGAAAAGGAAACAGGAATTAAACTGAGTGGCTCGCAAGTGAGAAGAATATTGAGAAGAAAAAAGTATGTGTATATCTGGGCGAAATATAGTCTAGAAGATAAGCAAGACAAGAAATTAAGAAAAGCATTTAAAGAAAAATTAGATGAATATTTAAAGTTGGCCAAAGAAAAGCGGCGTTGCTGATTTGAGATATGAATCGCCGATTCAAGTCTGAAGTGCATCACCTGAAAAGCTTGACAGAGGAAAGCTCATCAGTTAAAGTCGGATATTGCTCAAAACAAACAGACAAACTAATGAACTACTCACATCTTAGCATAGACCAGCGTAATCATCTTTATCAACTACAACAAGAACAGAAATTATCTCAAAGAGAACTAGCCAAGTTGATTGGATGTTCACAAAGCACAATATGTCGAGAATTACAAAGAAATAAAACAGAGCAAGGATGGTACTTACCAGATAGGGCTCAAATCTTAACAGATACAAGAAGGAAAGAATCCAAAACGACATTTAATAATGTAAGAGAATGGACAATAAAAGAGATAAAGACAAGATTAAAAAACTATCACAGTCCAGAACAAATAGCGGGTCGTTTAAAGACAGAAGGAGAAGAGTGGGTAAGTCATGAAACCATCTATCAAATGATTTATCAAAATTATCAAGGGCTGGGAAAATATCAAGAATATTTAAGGCAAGGAAGAAAGAAAAGGAAGAAAAGAGGAAGCCTGAAAGGTAAGCGTGGAGGGATTCCCAATCGAGTAGGTATCGAACAAAGACCAACGATAGCAGCAGAGAAAAAAGAAATAGGACATTGGGAAAGCGATACAATAATCGGAGGAAATCATTTAGGAGTTTTAGTCACTCATGTAGATAAAGCCTCAAAGTTTCTAGTAGCAGGACTAGGAAAAAATAAAACATCAAAACAGATGAATGAAGTAACGGAGGAACTCTTTAAACCTATGGACAAAGAAAAGATAAAAACTTTTACTTGTGACAAGGGGAAAGAATTCAGTGGTCACGAAGAATTGAGTAAAGTGTTATCAGCATCGTTCTATTTTGCTACTCCTTATCACTCATGGGAAAGAGGATTAAATGAACATACAAATGGTTTACTAAGACAATTTTTTCCGAAAGGAACAAACTTTAAAATAGTCAAGCCGGAAGAAGTTCAAAAAGCTGTAGAATTAATTAATCATCGTCCTCGAAAATGTCTTGACTATCGAACCCCTTTTGAGGTATTCTATGAATTATGATCAGACATTGATGCACTTCATTTTTGAATTGGCGTTGCATGGCTATTAAGTCCCGATCCCAGCATTTATTTTAAATATGCAGAATTCGTAAAAAACGGATATAAATATTCAGAAGACATCGTCCGATATAATCATATATATATTAGGTTGACTACTATCACTAGCATACTCGGAGCATGTGCATTAATTTTTCTTCAATTAAAGAAAATTAATAAATTGAGCTTTAAAGTATATTTTTGGCTAGTAATTATTTTGGGATTAAGTATTGCGGGATGGTTGCATGGCAAAAGAACTTATATAGCAATCGGCTTAGTGCTAATATTATTAAGCTTAGTCATAAAAAAAGTGGTTAGTGGAAAACAATTAGTTATAGCGTTTTTAGTAGGTTTGCCATTATTATTTTTTGTTGCAGATGTTTATCAATCAAATGTTAGAGGCCTCTCTAGAGAAACTATTGGAGAAGAAAGGTATTACGATCAATTCCGTCTTTATTTAGGAAAAGATCACCAAATTAAGCTGGCAATTTATTCAGAATTATATCCAGAAAAAAATCAAATTTTAGAATATCGGTTGCAAACTTTTTATTATTATGCAATTAGCCACACTATACCTCGCTTACTGTGGCCAGGAAAACCGAAAATAGCCCCTAGCTATGAGTATTTTTTATCAAAAGCAGCATTAGGGCAAGAAATTGATTCCGATTATAGTAGCCCAGGTATATATTTGCAAGCCAGCTATTTTGGAGAAATGCTATCAAATGTGGGATGGCTTGGTATATTACTCGGACCCATAACTGTTGCTTGGTTTTGTCGAGTTGGCGATTCTAGTGGAAAATATTTGCTCAGAATTTGGACGATGCAAATAGTAATATTTGCTTTGTATCTTGGGTTGCGAGAACCTATTGTAACTATAATATGGGTATTTTGGGTATTAAGAAATCGCTATTTAGTAAGAAAACAAAAAAGAAAATTGTATCAATTGTTTGGGAAGCTAAACTCTACCTTACCTAGAGAATAAAATTAAGTTATTCTTCAGCGGAGATTAAAATTTTAGAATTTTAGTTAGAATCTCTTTTATCTGAGATTTAATCTCAACTAAAGAAGGAACGCCACGCAATAAGGGAATGTTCTTTTTAAGGATTCGCATACCTTCTCTCAGAAACTTAGCCTGATATAAATAATTAGGTTTCATCGGCTGTGGCTTGGCTGGTCTATTATTATAGACATCAATAAATAATTCTAGCCATTCTTTAATAATTAATCGGTAGTCAAATTTCTCCCTGACAAAGTTAATCCCATTTTGCCCAAATTGTCTAGCTACATCAGGATTATCCAATAAATAAAGAATATTCCTTATTAAATCCCTATCACTCCTTCCCAATAATCCTGTTTTACCATGAACTACGGTATCGAGCAATCCCCCTTTAGCGGCGGAAACAACGGGAGTACCGCAAGCCTGAATTTCCACCCCACTGATGCAGAAAGTTTCTGTACTTCCTGTAGGACTGACAACTCCCACGTCAGCAGTTTGCAAAATTTCAGTTTTCTCAGCACCTAGCAAGCCAGAAAAATGAACAGATTTTATTACATCACCATTCTCATCAGAAAGAAAGGGGCGTATGTAATTTGCTTCGTAAGTTTCTTCTGCCACTCCCCATTTCCCTAATTTTTGATTGCGGTTGTAGACTTTGCCACTGCCAATTACAATTAGCTTTGCTTCTGGCTTTTTTGCGAGGATGTGAGACCAAACTCTAGCAAGTACATGGAATTGTTTTGCCGGATCAAGACTTCCAAGATATACAACCGTATTTCTTTGTTTTATTATATCATTTTTTGAGGCATAAGTTTCAATATTAAATGGGTGAAAAATTCGAGTTGACTTTTCAAAAATTCTGTGATCTCGATACATATCTAATTCTTCTTGCCCGACACAAACATGACACTTAATTTGTGGACAATCTACCATGCGCTTCAATTCTTCGATAGTAGGGAAGTTGTCAGACCGAGCTATAGTTTTTACTTTCAATATGCATAATTTTTCATAGAGATCTTGAGTTAAAAATGAAGATCTAAAAATAAATATATCACATCCTTCAACTTCGCTTTTTGCTGCTGCATCAACGGCATCAACTATCTGACAAAATTGTAAAGATGGCGGCAATAATTCGGTAATGTTGGCAAGCAGTAAAATTTCAAGTCTATCTGGGTAAAATTTATTTAAATAATAAGCCGTAGCAATTTCAGAGAATTGAGTCCCCCCTAACCCAGGATTGCCTAGTTCTGGAAACCTGCAATCGACATTGGGATAGCCTTCGTTTTGGACGTAAAATCCTACTTTAATTTTTTTTGTCATTGCTTTAGATTTTTTTGCCTATCAAATAAAACATATTTTCATAAATGGGGCATTCAAAGTGATTCCATTTAAAATTTGGTAGTTTACTTTCGAGTGAATTAAAGTATTCAACATTATTGAAATCATGGAATTTAGGTTGGTATGCAATTAGTACATACTTAAATTTTGAGATAATAGGCTCAAACTCTTGTCTAAGATCGTATGGACATTCACTCAAAGACCATGTAGCCATAAAGAGAGATTCATCCAAATTTATAACATTATCACTAACATTAGATGCTGCTCCAGAGAGCCATTTCAGGTTACTTAACGTTTCTGTATTAGGACAAGGTAGAAAAACATTTTTCAGATAAAATTTTTGAATGGCACACATTACTGGAAGATCGTAAATAAAATACTTGTTCGTATATCCAAGGTTTTTTAAAAGTCTAAAAAAACTACCATAGCCACCACCAAATTCAACAATTTCTTGGAGATGTAAGACATCAATATTTGTGTATTCCAAGAGTCTAATCAAATGATATCCATGCTGAACCAGCAGTGGACTGCTTAAAGGATAAGAGGGATCTAAAAATGGGTTTCCCACAGGGGATTCAGTGAGTGCATTCTGGATAGCTGCCGTAAATTTATCGGAACTGAATATGTAGTTTAAATACTGAAATGAGAGTCCAAATTGATTTGGGTGTACTGTCCCAGTAATTCTGGGAAATCTTAAAAATTCTGATGGGTTGTTCTCTTTAAGAGAAGATATTATTTCATCACCATAGCTTCTCCAGGCTTCAGATATTTTTGAATCACTAATAATGAAATTCATCTCTTCTATCAAATTATCAACAAAATCAAGTTTTGGAGCCTTGTAATTGTTGATTGATTTTGAAATCATTTTTCTCTTCAAAGAGTTTAATTTTCTTACAATCAAATTCATATTGTTGTTTCCCGTAAATGTGTACCTTGGTAAATTACCAGTTAAAGTGTTTCAGGCGAGTCACTAGGAGGTTGCGTGGGATATCTGTGTCACTATGCTTGTCGATCTTCACAAAAACCTTATATCGTACTTAGAACAAAAAGTCAATAAACAATTCTAAATAATTCATAAATACTTTGTAAGCTTTCAGTTTACCACAGCGAACTCGATTTGATTTAACACTTTAGTTTAAAGTTTAAAGATTGAGACCGTACTTCCTAATATGCAAGTAAGCACCAAGACCAAATCCTACTCCGAAAAAATCACTTGAACTGTATCCTCCAGAAAGCAGCAGTAAGGTTGCCCACCCGAAAACACCTGGCAGTACGGTTAGGATGGCGGTACGTTTTCTAGGTTCTAAGGTTTTTGGTTTCAAGACAGCCTTAATGAATAACCTAGGGAACTTAATATATAAAACATAGACACAGGGAATGAATAAAACTAATCCTCCCTTAAGTAAAAATGTCAAAATTCCTATGTGAGGCCAAGGAGCCTGGGGAGCCATAAATGAACGAAAATTAGCACCGATGCCTCGACCCAATAACCAATCTATACCCTGTAAACTTTCAATCATCTCAGTTGCTTCTTGGATTCGCGCTTCACTTGACTGCTGTGCTGATCCATCACCAAAAAATCTACCAAATAGTAGGCTATTTTCAAGAAAAGATATAAGATTAAATATAAAATCACTAAAGATAGCAAAGAAAAGTAAGGTACAAAGTAAGAAAAATATTGGAATTAATCGCCTCAAGCGTAAAAAAGATAGCTGATTAGTAATTACTCCATTGTCAACTCTGTAGGATAAACTTAAGATTGCAGAAGCCACTACAGCTAGTATGGCTAGAGTCGAACTTCGCGTAGCGGCGAGAAATGATACAGAGTATACATGAACCAAAATTGATCCCCAGATTGAAATTGCCCATATCCAACCCGATCTAGACAAAATACCGATAGCAATTCCAGAAGGTATCATTAGTAAAGCAGACCAAGGAAATCCTATCAGATCTATTGACCTATCTTCAATGCCAGCAGCAGCTAGATGTAGCCTTACACCAGCCTGTGACATAGAATAGTAGACTAAAAAAGTTGCAGCAATTATAAGTACCAATAGTTGCAATTTAGGATAGCAGGATTTTACTATTAAGCGAAACATTGCCAAACCTAAAATTGGTGACTGCAAAACCAATATATCACCTTTGATAATATCAAGACTATTGCCGTAAACTCGCCAGCCTATCAATAGATAAATAAACACTACTGCTCCGTAAATAATTGCTATTTTTCCCGAAAGCAAACGTCGAAATTCTTCGTCAAAAAAGAATGCCGTACCGCCAGCAACTATTAGGACAATGATTGATATACCACTTAAGAAAACTTGACCGCGCTCGTTCTGAGCAACGCCTGCATTAATATAACTAGGATACATATATAAAAATAAAGTGATATAAAAAATCACAGTAAAGAAAATCTGGCTAATAAAACTAGACTTCCTACTAGGAATTCTGCTCATCGGCAGAGACTGAGCTTTAATCATAGTCGAGTCCTCCTAAAATTATTATTATTCTAAACGTACTCTAGAAGAGTCTGGAAAGCTACCTTTAGTTGCTCGATTGAGTGGAGCCGACTATACCCCTTAAAATCCGGCTGTATTTCCCGGTAGCCTGTAGCCAGTTGCTCGTACAATCGTTCCAGTGCCTCAAGACACTGAGTGGTATTTCCTTCCTCAACAGTATACCCCAAATTGAACTTCTCAACCCGTTCGCCTATGCAATAGTTTTTGCTGGCTATTACGGGCTTCTGAAACAGTGCTGCTTTAGTTAGGGTATTGCTACTGTAGGGAAAATTTCTACGGACATTTAACACCACATCACATACTTTAACTAAGGCATTATATTGAGATTCATCGGGAATTCGAGTCAAGTGGAAAAAGCAGTTGTCTGGCTGTTCCTTGATAAATAACTGAAATCGAGCGAGTTCCTCATCTGTAAACCCCTTCTCCGCTAGTGAACCAGCAAAGACGAAGAACCAATGATCAGTCGCTTGCCGAGACATTTCTAACAGAATTAAAGCTCCTTTTCCAGTATCTATCATTCCTAATAAACCAACTATCTTCCTGCCAGCAGCTTTGACATAAACTTTTTGGGAAATTTCATAATCCAGATCAGGCGGGGATTCATCAGTGAAGTCAGGAAAGACAATAACTGGTTTGCCAAGGAGTTGAGATTGTACCTGCGAGGTAACTCCTTCATCGAGAATTGCCATAGCTTTACAGTAGGGAGATAGAAACATTTGGAAGCGTTTGAGCCAGTCAAATTTAGTGATTGCGAATCTAGTGATTGAAAATTTTGGTGGAACCCGTATAGCAGGACAGAAATTGAGACCAGACCAAGCAATAGGAAAAATTGTCTCTCTGTTTAGTAGAAAGATATTTCTATTAAATATTAAATGACCAAGTTGAGATCCGTGACTTCTGAGGTCAGCAAAAAAGACGAGATCGGGTGTTTTGTCCAGTTTACTAGCAATTTCTCGAATTCTTTTGGTTAAAATTTTCCACCGAGCAAGACCTAGTAAGGTATTGTACAACTTACGCCATCTGTGGGATTGAAGGTAAGGGATTTGGCTGATTGCTGGCTCTGGCAAGTCAAATGAGTAAAAGCGGTCTAGAAATTCTGGACAGTGGCTGGCTACCCACTGGCTTACCTCTTCAGGTTCAGGAGACAGAGCGATGACTTCATATCCCAACTCCAGGAGAGTTTTGGCAAAAATCTTGAAGTAGGTAGGGTGATGGCCACCCCAAATAGAATCGACTAGAACAATAATTTTCATGATCTTTTATCCTTCGTTCATACATTTCGATGATACAGCTACAAACATACCGGGAATGCCTATATCATTCTCAAGTAGTGGCTCAATCTGACCACGAGAGCGCAGTCGAAACCAATTATAACCACATTTTTTAAGCATTAAGATAATGTCTGAAGGATAATAGCCAAGTGCTTGTGAAAGATCGTAAGACATTTCTATTAAAAGTCTAGAGATTTGCTGAGATTGAAACATCTTTAGCATTCCCTTAAGTACAAAATACTCTCCCCCTTCAACGTCTAATTTCATCAGATCGATATGATTTATATTATGAGATGCTAACCAGCTTGCACCTTCAAATAGCTGAATTTTAACTTTTTTAAATTGATTGGGATCAGCGGCAAAATGAACAATATCTCCCAAAGAGTTGTAGACTTCCATACCAGATTCGCCTGCATTGAAATCTACTATCTCATCTCGCTTCCCCAAACCTGCCTGATATATTGCTAGATTTTCAAGCTGATTTAATTCCTTATTTCTTTTTAGCAAATTAAATGGAAATTCACCAGGCTCAAAAGCAATAACGCGACCTATGGGAGTGACAATTTTAGAGAAAAAGAGAGAAAAATATCCAACGTTAGCACCAACATCTAAAACAGTTTGTCCTGGTTTTAAGTATTTGCGAATGAAATCGAGTGAATCCCTTTCAAAAACAGCCGTGGTATATGCTCTACAGAAATACATATCTGGATGAATAACCATTGGCAAGTCAATTCCTGGCATTATATCTACTAATTCTTTATCTATACTTTTTGCCTCTTCTAACTTGATCTGATTACTGTGAAAAGTTCTTTGTAACTCTTTGTCTGCATTTCTTGCTTCTTCAAAATCAAACTTTTGCTGATCAGCAAGCCTTTGATAGTATCCTTTTTTAAAAGTTCGATAAGCCAGAAAACGCATGACTTTTCTGGGAAAGAATTTTAATTTTTTAATCATTGCTGGGAAAGAACTTAAACTTTTCATGATTACAGAGCCTCCTTTTTTAAATTAGCGATGTGTTCTTCACTTAGTTACGGAAGAGAGATAAATTTCTAGTTAAGTATTGTAGCATAGTTAACAACCCGACAAATAGATCGGCAACTTTAACCTTGAACAAGTCAAGCTTTTTGGGATCTCTAACATATAAAACGTTTCCATGCCAAGGGACAAAGGACATTCTTGAAAAGCCGTGAAGCGTGAGAAATGAATCAATTTCATCGTACAAACAGCCTCCTTCATAGATTGCCTGTTTACTAACCTCTAGTTCTATAGCTTTAATTCTTGTTCTTGTAAGAGTTCTATGCGCTCCTTTAAGTACCTCTAATTCGGAACCTTGAACATCAATTAATAAGAGATCGGGAGAAATATTATTCTGACTTAAGAAAGAATCTAAAGTTATACTATTAAGATTGAAAATCTCTCCAGTCTCATGAACATCTGACCAATTTTTTTTAAGAAGATTAGTAGATTTAAATATTGAGCTTGAAGCTCCTTGATTTGAAAAAACATGGAATTGATATTCTAGGTTATCCTGAGAAGTCAGAAGACAATTAAAAGCTTTGTGTATTGTCTGTGATTCTGTTCTTTTTTTTAGATTTTCTTGGAGAAGTTCAAAGGTTTTCGGATCAGCCTCTACCCATACAACATTTTGAATATTTAACTTCTCATAAGCTGGAGCTTCCTGACCCAAATGAGCACCTACATGAACCAATGTGTAAAATTTAGTATCCTTATAACTTTTAGAATTTTTATCAACCCACTGAATTATATCTTTATAAGGATATAATTGTTGACCTAGTTTTACTATTTGATTCTTTACAGATTTGATTATTCTTTTCATTTTGGATGTACTCCTTAGTTTAGTATTTATTTGTATTTAATATTTGTATTAATAATGTCCCCAATTCCTAGAAAACGAAATAATAACTTATCAGAAATTCCAAACTTGATTAGAAATAGCGAAATTGCTTTCCCCAATGTTTTCCAGTAATATCCGTAGCCCAGATAAGCAATTTCGAGACGAGGAATTAATAGAATTGCAGCCACATAAAAAACAGCTATTGAAGCAATTTGTATCATTGAGTTTGCTTTTTCAATGTTTAGCAGCAAGTGAACTACAGAAGCTATGAACATCAACAATAAAGACGAGTATAGAGGTCTGATTAACCAGCTACTAAAAGCAATCAAGTCCATCTTAGGCTTAAGACGGCGAGACAAGTAAATTGTTCCAACGAGCGTCATTAATTGTCCTATTACTGCGTATTGGAAACCAAATACTAAAGCAAATAGAACAACAAAGGGGAGAGAACCCAAACCGATAATCATGTGATAAATCCAGTTCCCTTTTGCATCTCCCTTACTCAGTCCGAAGATAAATGGTACTATAGCATTGCCATGATTATAACCTACCCAACAGAAAATAAATAGCTGAAAACTAGCTTGGCTAGAAAATTCTGCATTGACTAATTTTGTTAATATTGCTGGTCCAGCAATAATCAGTCCTGAATAGATAAAAGCTGCTAGTAATCCAATAAACCAGCGCATACGTTCTTCTATTTGTTCAGCTACTTTATCTAATTTATCACCTTGAGATGATAGCATGGGAAATAGGTAAGAAGACTGTCCTGCTAACATTCCATGAACTGTTAGATAAATCCTTTGACCAAAAGTGTAAAATGGTAAGGATGAACTACCAAATACAGAAGTTAAAAAGATTTTATCAAAACCATCAAAGAACACAGCTTTAATTTGAGTCAAGTAAACCCATTTACCAAACGACCAAAGCTCAATAAACATAGCTTGATGCCAGGAAGGCCGTGTCAGAAATCCAAGTATTTTAGTGACTATAAATCCTGTACACAAGCAATTCAAGCAAGACAAAGCTAACTGAATTATTCCCAAGGTTAAAATATTGGGAAAGGCTTTCAGTAAAGTAATTCCCAAAATACCATTGGCTAACAGGAAAGTAGTATTAAGCTTAGTCTGCCAGTCAAATCTTTGAAGAGAACTCAGAAATATACTAAAATAACCAGTGATTTGTTGTAGTAAAAATGCTGAACCTAATAAAATAACGTACAAGCGGCCTGTATCAGCATTGCCTTCATATTTACTCCATTGAACAATCCAAGGAGAGCCAAAAGTAAAAAGACAAAATCCAAACAATCCAAACGCCAGAGAAGTTGTAAAACAAACACCTGCTATTTTCTGAATTTCCTGAGAATTATTTTCTTCATAGGCTCGACTAATCAATCGTATTGCAGCAGTCCCCAGCCCCAAACCACTAAAGGTGTTGTTTATGCCAACAATAGCAGCGATTGCAATGGCAAATCCAGCTTCCGCTTCTCCCAACCAGCGAATCGTTAACCCGGCAAAAAGGAATCCTAGAATAGCTGTCATGAGAGAACCAATGGCAGTCCACTTAGAATTATTAACAGCTTTGGCAAGTAGATCGCTCAACTAAGTAAACTCCTTTTTGATACCGCTCTAAATTACATAACATCAGTGTTCTTAAATATAGCATCCATTTGCAGTATTTCTGAACGATTTTCATGGTATCGCCATTCAAATCCCTTGCCAACCATAATATATTTATTCTCTTCTAGTAGTTTGATGATTTCCCATAAATAGGGTTGCTCTCGATAAAACTGACGAAATGATAATTCAATCACTAAGTATTTGGATTTTTTTAGTAAATTTATACTCCCCTTTAAAACCTCAAGCTCAAAACCTTGAACATCTAGTTTAATTACATCAGGGATTGGTAGATTATCACTGGCATATATTGCATCTAAAATTCTAATTTCTACCTCCTCCTGATCCTGCTGGTTTTGCGAAATACTATTAGGAAAATATTTATTTTGTTGTTCAGAATCAAGAAAAGATGCTGAAGCAGTTCCTCCTTTAATTAATAACTTATCTTCCCTTTCACCTAATCCACACTGGTACATAACTTTAGTAACCCCAGGTAAGGGTAAAGATTGCAATTTCTCTTGATACTGAGATTGGGGTTCAAAAAAAACCAGGCTCTTCGTTACTTGGTATGGTTCGATAGGGGGGCATAAATCGACTAAATCCTTATCTGGCAAGGGATTTAATTGATTAGTTCGCTCTAGATCGAAAATAATTGACAAAAATCGTTCTAAAGTGGGACTCATTTGACTTAAAACATAAGTCCAGTGACCAGCATTTGCCCCTATATCACAGAGACACTTTGGTTGAATGAATTTCAGCAATACATCTATGGTCTCAAAACAATCTATATATTTGAATATACTTGATTCACATCCAAAATATTCGATTCTCTTCGATAGCCGAAACATCCTACTCGAGAGACCTTTTAACAATTTAGCCAACAATAATTTTTGTTCCATGATAGTCAATTAATTATTTTGTCAATTAGTTTCACAAAAGGTTAGGTTAAATTGTCGAGACGCGATTGCCGCTGATTTGATCAAGCTTATGATTGATTTTATGGTTTAATTTGCCGAATCAAATAGCGAACTTCTGAAAGCAAAACTTCAAAACGCTTGTCTGACTCTTCCTGTCTTTGCCTGATTTCGGCAATTTCTGCTTGCCGAGCTTCATTTTCTCGCTGTTGTTGAGCAGCTATTTGTAACAGTGCTTGTGCAGTTATTCTTACTCCATCTACTAAGTCTCTGACTTCCGATACCGATTCTCGCAATTCCGAAACTGAGTCTGCCAATTCATCTAGCATCTCATCTGTCCATCTCGTCCGTTCCCCATCCCGTTTTGTCATGGCTTGTTTTTCTCCCTTCTCAGTTTCAATAGCTGCTTAAATTGTATGTAATTATAGATGCAATCGCCGCCATTTTACTCAAGCTTATGATTGATTTTCTGGCTTAATTTGCCGAATCAAATAGCGAACTTCTGACAGCAAAACCTCAAAACGCTTGTCTGACTCTTCCTGTCTTTGCCTGATTTCGGCAATTTCTGCTTGCCGAGCTTCATTTTCTCGCTGTTGCTGTGCGGCGATTTGTAACAGTGCTTGTGCTGTCAATTGTAACCCTTCTACTGAATCTTTAACTTCCGAAACTGATTCTCGCAATTCCGAAACTGATTCTCGCAATTCCGAAACTGAGTCTTTGACTCCCGAAACTGAGTCTGCCAATTCATCTAGCATCTCATCTGTCCATCTGGATTGTCCGGCTGAGTTTCTGGTCATGGCTGGCTTTTCTCCTTTGTTAATAACTGCTTACAATTTATTATCGACGCAATCTCCAGCAATTTCCCAGCATATTTCCTCTCGACGCATAACAGTTGCCACCATAGCACACAATCAGCTAAATTTTACAGTTGTATCGATTATTCATTCAGCCTCCAGTTCAATTCCCATAGCCTTAAGTTGCGCCGCCAATCTGTCTGCCCTAGCTTTTTCTCCCTCGGCCCGCCGTTCAGCTTGTTCGGCTCTTTTACGCTCCTGTTCAATCCGTTCACTCCCCCACAATAGTAAATTGCCTGATTGCTCCCACCAGCGCAACCAATGAGCCGTTACTGCTGCTTTTTTCCCCTGCCATACTCCTAGAAATAAACCGATTTCTGCCAGCCAGTAACGATGATTCTCATCAGCTTTCTGTAACTCATACTTGCCTGCTACTAAGCGATAAACTTCTAATTCTCCGGTTTGTGCTTGAAAAATAATATAGACAGGTACTTGTAAGATGCGCTCATAGAAATACCACTTGCCATAGGGATAGTGGGGATTGATAGAATACTCCCCTCCCTCCGTTTCTGAGATGAATTCCATGACAATTGCTGGCACTTCCCCTTCTGCATGAGGCGTGTAGCTGCGGCGAATTTCTCCTTCTCGGATAGGTGCTACTGCGGGTACATAAACCCAATCGGGAGCTTTCACGACTGTCTTACCGCCAACGGTGGCGCAAATGCCAAAATTAGCAGCAATAAGACTCGCTTCCACAATGAAACTGGCTAATTCTAAAGATTCTCGCCAAGCCGCGGCGAGGAGGGGTTGTAGGGTGCTTTCCACTGGTTCATCAGGGAGGACAAAATCCGCTGGCAATTTCTCCCAGGTAATGGGGGGTAAAGTATCAGAGGTGCGAGGTGCTAATGGGATTGTCATTTAGGCTCTCGTGTGATGGTGGTTATGGCGGTTTAGCTTGTTATAAGAGCAAATGAGTATTGCCATTGGCAGGATAGCACATAATTTGTAACCGTTCAGGGGCGGTATGTCAAGCAGCCAGTGGCATTGACTAGGGTAACCGCACCTTATTCGGTAATTAAATATACAGACCATTTTACTTGTATGTGTATTTTGATTCGGATCGGAATTTTTGTCAATTCCCCAATATTTAAATCAAAAACGAGCATGAATTAAAAAACCTTGTTTTTCTAAGGATTTCATCACCGAGCTAGAAACAACTTTGCCCATTTGATAGACTAAACGGTTGTTTGATTAGTTGCATAAAGCTTTGAATCGTAATTTTATATCTTGTAGAATAATCCTCAGCAGATAAGTCAAGTTATCAAGCAATTTAGACATATTTTTTGATGCTTGTATTCTAATTTTTTTACTCTACACCAGCGATACAGATGCGGGAGCATCTCACCTTTGTAACCCCTAAATCAGGTTTTTATGTCAAGCTATTTTGAAGCCTTGCTAGAAACCAGTTTTATGGATAAGTATAATTACTCACTTGCATAAATGAGATGCTCCCTACAGATGCTGAGTTCTCAATGAAGATAATCTATTTCAGCATCAATGTCAACCCAGGGTGGTAATTTTGGTAATTCTCAAGATAGTTGCTCAACTATCTCACTTAATTGAGCATATTAACCAGACAAACAGCTTTTACTGGTTTTAAAGCTGTTTTTATCCATTAATAAACTGTTTTTTTCGGCTTTATCCGTTAATTCTGTCTCCTTGTCCTAATTCTCCCCCTTTGCCCTAGGGCTGTTTCATTCTCCCATCAGAATATCAAAAGTAAAAGCGATCACTGTCAGGTAAAATGAAAAGTGACCGGCAACTTTTAAAATATATGTTGAGCTTAATAGAAAAA
>VYKQ01000255.1_pt2 | contig 14168 bp, 14 predicted proteins | sample 5114541 | NCBI WGS metagenome assembly VYKQ01 (sample SAMN12291801, study PRJNA351875) | freshwater metagenome | isolation source: freshwater lake | place: USA: Michigan, Baseline Lake | collected 2013-08-09
TACTTTTGACGCTTTTCCCCAAGATTGGGCTGCTACACAGAATAGTCTGGCTATTGCTTACTCAGAAAGAATCAGAGGGGATAAAGCTGAGAATCTCGAACAAGCGATCGCCGGTTGCACGGAAGCTTTGAAAGTGAGGACTTTTGAGGCTTTTCCCCAAGATTGGGCTGCTACACAGAATAGTCTGGCTATTGCTTACTCAGAAAGAATCAGAGGGGATAAAGCAGAGAATCTCGAACAAGCGATCGCATCTTATCACAATGCCTTAAAAATCTGGACTAAAGAAGCTGATCCTCTCAAATGTTTGCTAACTGCCAACAATTTAGCCATTTTACACTACAACGAAAAACAATGGCAACCCGCCACAGAAGCCTATCATATCGCCATTGAAGCCGTCGAAAATGCCCGACTAGAGGCACTTAACCCCCAAAGTCGCCAAGAAACCCTCTCTAATGCTATTAGTGTCTTCCATCGCATTGTGCAAGCGCATCTTAACCTCAATCAGCCTGAGAAAGCATTAGAATACATTGAACGCAGTAAAACGCGAAATCTTGTGGAATTGATGACGCAGAAAAACGTCAAACCGCAAGGGGTTAGTCAAGAAATAATTGACAAACTCGATGAATTACGCCAAAGGTGGGTTAATGAACAAATTCGCCTACAAAGTCGAAGTATTAACCAGAATATCAGCAGTAATGACAACTTAACGCCCTACATTTCTGATGATAGCCATCTTAAAGAATATCGGCAAGCTTGGGAAGATTTTATCGATGAAAAAATCATCTCTATTGATCCTAACTTCAAGCAGACTCAAATAGTTCAACCTATCACTTTTAAGGATATTCAGGCATTAACCGATGCCGAAACTTGTCTGCTGCAATGGTATATTACGAGTGAGAAAATATTAGCCTTTATTGTGTCTTCTGATGGGGATATTAAATATTGGGAATCCTCAGAAGCAGATTTACAGTCATTTATTGACGCAAGCGATAATTATATACAAATTTACTATTCGGAAACAGGTAAAGAAGAATGGATAAATCAACTTCCTAACCTCCTACAAACCTTTGCCGATATCCTACATATTAATGATATTCTGGCTCTCATTCCAGATACTTGTAAACGCTTAATTATTATCCCCCATCTGTTTCTGCATATCTTACCATTACACGCCTTACCCGTCTCTAACTCCCCCCTTTCCAAGGGGGGATGGGGGGGATCAGAATTACACGATTTATTCCCCAAAGGGGTACAATACGCCCCTAGTTGCCAACTATTGCAAATTGCCCAAAGTTTCAACAATTCCGACTTTAATAAACTTTTCGCTATCCAAAACCCCACTAAAGATTTAACTTTCACCGATTTAGAAGTTAATATTATTTCAACCCTATTTAATCAAAGCGAAATTATCGCCAAAGATAACGCCACCAAAAACGCCGTTATTCCCTACTTAAAACCCTCAGATAGCCACTGCCATCACTTCTCCTGTCATGGAGGCTTTAACCCCAATAATCCTATTGAATCAGCCTTATTTTTAGCAAATAAAGAACTCTTAACTCTAGGCGAAATCTTTGAATTAAACCTCAAAAAATCCCGTCTGGTTGTGCTTTCCGCTTGCGAAACTGGATTAATTGACCTTAATTCTATTAGTGATGAATATATCGGTTTACCCAGTGGTTTCCTATTTGCAGGAAGTCCAAGTGTTGTCAGTAGTTTATGGACAGTAAGCGATTTATCTACTTCATTTTTAATGATGAAATTCTATGAGATTTTGTTAGATAAAAATCAGCAAGTTTCTGTACCAGTTGCCTTGAAAATAGCGCAAAATTGGTTACAAAATTTGACAGTCAAAGAAATTAAAAAAAATTTAGCAAAACCGACCTTTCAACAGGCATTGAGTCAACTACAACAAACTCTTTCTAGTGGTGATTTATTTGAATTAGAAGATGCGATCACCTTAATGCAAACTAAATGGAAAGCAATGTCTCCAGAAGACAAACCTTTTAGCAATCCTTTTTATTGGGCCGCTTTTGTCGCTTCAGGCGTTTAAATCAGGATTATTTAGCTTTCTGTATCTGATTTTTTTGTATTACAAAACTCAGTTAAGGAAATTTTAACAATATAACTAGCGCAAGGAGTAGCAACTGCCACTAAAACTGGATCACCTGCCGTTATTAATGCACCAATTATCCCCCCAATTAAATCAGGTGCTAAACCCTCTTTAAACTTTTCATCACAAACCACCTGACGCGCTTGTTTTAAGGCAGATTCCCAACTCATCCCCGCTCTCACCTCTTCAATGTCGGCTCGACGTGCTAGGATACGGGCAGCTTGTTCTAGATCGCCATCACACCGTTCAATCACGTCAAGATCCGCAAGTGCTTGCGGATTATCCGCTAATTCAGCGCGAAACTGGGCAATTTCTTCAGCAGTAACTTGTATTGAGTCAGTCGTCATATTGGGAGCATTCCTTAATTGAAAAAACGTCTATTGCCCGGATTTGGTTGGGGATAACACCTCGCGCACCATGGAGGGAGTAACTCGATCGCTAATGGTGACTTGGCCGATCGCCGTTGGTAAAATAAATCTAACTTTGCCATCTTTCACCTTTTTATCGGCAGTAAGCGTCTCGATCATCTGGTCGGGGTTTAAGGGCGGAATTTGTGTTTCTAAGCCAGCTTTGGCAATTAACGCCGTTTGTCGTTGATTTTCCGCTTCCGTCCACATTCCCAGTTTAACAGCGATCGCTCCTGCTGCTACCATCCCCATCGCTACCGCTTCCCCGTGGTTAATACTGGTGTATCCCGTTAAACTTTCAATACCGTGGGCGATCGTGTGACCATAGTTTAAGATCGCCCGCAAACCCGCTTCTTTTTCGTCTTTGCCTACCACATCTGCTTTAGCTTGGCAAGACTTTGTAATAATTGTTTGCAATAGCTGGCCATCGATCTGAGAAAAACTAGCTAAATTGTCCGAGTCTTCTAACTGTTTAAATAACTCGGCATCCCAAATTACACCATATTTAATCACTTCTGCCATTCCTGCCCGAAATTCTCGCACCGGTAGGCTTTTAAGCACTTCAGGATCGATCAGAACTAATTTCGGTTGATAAAACGCCCCGATCAGATTTTTGCCCTGGGGATGATTGACACCAGTTTTACCCCCGATGGAAGCATCCACCATGGCTAAGAGGGTGGTGGGAACTTGGACAAAATTAACACCCCGTAACCATGTGGCTGCCGCAAATCCCGTCATATCCCCGATCACACCACCACCGAGGGCAACCATAGTCGAGGAACGTTCCAACCGGTGAGCGAGGGTGCTATCATAAACTTCGGCGATCGAATCGAGGGTTTTATAATTTTCGCCGGCGGGGATCAGATGAGTAGAAACGGTAAATCCCGCTTTTTCTAGGGAATTAACCGCTATTTGCCCGTAGTACTCAAAAATTTCGGGATTAGAAACCAATAAAACCTTTTTACCTAAGCTTAACCGGCTCATTTCTGCACCGAGATTGGCTAAACTGCCCTTCTCGATCAGAATATCATAGGAGCGATCGGGTAAATTAACGGGAATACAAATAGCCATAGGGTGTGGGGTGATGTTTCAGTGATCAGTAAACAGTGATCAGTAAACAGTAAAAAAGCAGCTCCGAGCTTGTCCCTTAATACTATTCACTGAAAACTCGCACCTGATAACTGATAACTGATAACTGATAACTGATAACTGATAACTGATAACTGAGTCGATTATTGGCGCAGCTTAGTCAACTCTAACAGCAGACGAGAGGATAAAAAACAGATAAAGCTCTCTCCCAGAAAGAGACTTAAGCGCCCACTGTCGGCGATCAAGTCTGTGGATAATTGTAGGGGAACTAGGCCGCGGACTAGGGCAAAAGCTGCCACTGTACCATCTTTGAGATGGGGATTATCATCGTTACGGACGACATAACGATAGGTGACACCAAAGAGAAATCCGCTAATTATCGCCCCTGATATCTTGACAAAAGCGCCAATTACTGTGAGCGATTCCCCTAACAATAGTCGATCGACAATTAAAAATAGCAGATAGGGAACCAGGAAAGCCAGCGCCGAGATACTCCCCACCTGTATGGATTCGATTCTTTCCTTGAGCGTAATTTGCACGATCGCCTCTCTAAAACGGAGTCACTGATGAAGTATTATCGAAAATTTGGGTTGAAAACCTCGCCCTTTAGGGCGACTTTATGTTAGCATTAAATTGAGTCGTTGACTTTGGGAACGCAGGAAACAAGCGACACTCCGTAATCCCTAAATCNNNNTACCTTGTAGGTGTAGTCGGACTAGACATGAAACTGTAAGACCAAAATTAGCTTTGCTAGTAGCGGCAAGATTCAGCCCAAGAATCTCCGCACTTTTAGGGCGGAGAGTGTCAACTCCTAAGTATTTCGTTTAACAAAGGCAATTATGGATATTTTGACACTTGGTTGGGTTAGCATTCTCGCCCTTTTCACTTGGTCGATCGCCATGGTGGTTTGGGGTCGTAACGGTTTCTAGGTAATCTATAGATACCATGGAAACATCCCTGATTCTTAACACTCTCTTTCTAGTCGCCTTAATTCTCCTCGTTGTCGTTAGTGGTGGCATTCTCTACCTGACGACTACAGAATGGCGGGATCGCCGTCGTCAAGATGGCGATAAAAAATTAGGAAAATAATCCTGAACAGGTGTACTTAATTGCGCCTGTTTTTTCTTTACCATGATTAAAATACTGCACTTATCGGATATTCACATGGGGAGTGGTTTTTCCCATGGGCGTTTAAACCCAAAAACGGGATTAAACACGCGTTTAGAGGATTTTATGGGCAGTTTAAGCCTCTGTATCGATCGGGCTATTGCCTCCCCTGTGGATCTAGTGCTTTTTGGGGGAGATGCCTTTCCCGATGCCACTCCTCCTCCTTTTGTTCACGAAGCTTTTGCCAGTCAATTCCGTCGTCTTGCCGATGCTGATATCCCGACGGTGTTATTAGTGGGTAATCACGATCAACATTCTCAGGGTAATGGCGGTGTCAGTCTCTCCATCTATCGTACCCTAGCGGTGCCGGGGTTTATTGTTGGCGATCGCCTGACCACCCATCGCATCACCACCCGCAACGGCGATATCCAAGTAATTACTTTACCTTGGTTAACCCGCGCCACTCTCTTAACCCGTCCCGAAACCGAGGGTTTATCCTTGAGTGGGGTAAATGAATTGTTAATTAACCGTTTGGAACCGGTTTTAGAAGGAGAAATTCGCCAATTAGATACAAGTTTACCCACAGTTTTATTAGCCCATTTAATGGCCGATCGAGCTAGTTTAGGAGCGGAAAGATTTTTAGCAGTTGGTAAAGGTTTTACCGTACCTTTATCGCTGCTAAATCGTCCACAATTCGAGTATGTTGCCCTCGGTCATGTTCACAAACACCAAAATCTTAATCCTAGCAATGATCCGCCCATTATCTATCCCGGTAGCATCGATCGAGTGGATTTTAGCGAGGAAAGAGAAGATAAGGGCTATGTTTTAATAGAAGTGGCTAAAGGAGAGGTTAAATGGGAATTTTGTCCTTTACCCGTGCGTCCTTTCCGTTCCATCGAAGTGGATGTTTCCGAGGCAGAAAACCCTCAAAAAGAATTGCTAAAAGCTCTCAAAAAACATGATATTCAGGAAGCAGTTATCCGCTTAGTTTATAAAATTCGCAGTGAGCAATTAGAACTAATCAACACCAATCAGCTTGACGAAGCATTAAAAACTGCCCATAGTTATAGTATTCGGGCTGAGTTAATTAGTCAATTAACCCGTCCCCGTTTACCGGAATTAGGGGTGGGTAATCAATTAGATCCTATGGAAGCGTTAAAAGCTTATATCGATAATAAGACAGATTTGCGCGATATTGTCGATGATATGTTAGAGGCAGCCCAGCTTTTATTAAATCAACAGCCAGAAATTTGGCTAGAGGAAGAAACCTCGATTTAGCTATCAGTTATCAGTTATCAGTTATCAGTTATCAGTTATCAGTTATCAGTTATCAGTTATCAGTTATCAGTTATCAGTTATCAGTTATCAGTTATCAGTTATCAGTTATCATATCTTTATCTTTATACCTGTTTACTGTTTACTGCTCACTGAAACATTTTACCTATCCCTGTTTAAACAAGCCATGAGTTTATGTCTTAATCCCGATTGTCTATATAACAATGATCCTACAGATAAATTCTGTCAAAAATGTTGCTTTCAATTATTACTAAAAGATCGTTATCGTGCTATAAAATTAATTGGTCAAGGAGGTTTCGGTAAAACTTTTCAAGCAATTGATGAGGATAAACCTTCTAAACCTTATTGTGTGATTAAACAATTTTTTCCTAGCGCTCAAGGCAGTAATGCTCTCAAGAAAGCGGCGGAATTATTTAAAGAAGAAGCGATTAGTTTAGATAATCTCGGTCAACACCCACAAATTCCCTCCCTCTATGCCTATTTTACCAGCAATGATGGGCGACAATATCTTGTTCAAGAATATATTGAGGGAGAAAATCTAGAACAAGAATTACAAAGCGAGGGAGTTTTCAATGAGGAAAAGATCAAACATCTTTTATTAGAAATTTTGCCAATTCTTGATTTTATCCATGCTAAAAGAGTCATTCATCGGGATATTAAACCAGCTAATATAATTAGGAGACGCAGCGATAATAAAATAATTTTAGTTGATTTCGGTGCCTCTAAATTCATGCCCATTGCTAATCTTTCCCTGACAGGAACAGTGATCGGTTCGGCGGGATATATCGCCCCGGAACAAAGCAATGGCAAAGCGATTAATAGCAGTGATTTATATAGTTTGGGAGTCACTTGTATCTATTTATTAACGGGAATATCTCCCTTTGAATTATTCGATGTGAGTGAACATGAATGGGTATGGAGACAGTACCTGATTAATAATCCTGTTAGTGTTGAATTAGGTAAAATTTTAGATAAATTAATTGAATTTGGCACAAAAAAACGTTATCAATCAGATGGGGAAGTCCTGCAAGAGTTAGCAGTAAAATTAGCCGTCGTGATTCCGCCAAAACCCCGATCACAGAATACAATTCAAGAAACGGTTTTGCCAGTTTTTCCAGCCGCCACCAGGGAGGAAATTAACCTCAAAAGTGCCAAGGAAATTGATTACACTAACCTACGGGATTTCTTAGCGCAAGAAAAATGGCAAGAGGCAGATCAAGAAACGGCTAATCTATTCTTAAAAGTTGCCGATCAAACTAAAGAAAAATATCTTAAGATAGAAGACATAGATAACTTTCCCTGTGAAGATTTAGCCACTATCAATCAACTCTGGTTAAAATATAGTCAGGGAAAATTCGGTATATCTGTTCAGAAAAGAATCTATGAAAGTTTGGGAGGAAGCGGCAATTATGATCAACAAAAATGGAACGCTTTTGGAACAAAAGTCGGTTGGCGAGTTAATAACAAGTGGTTATACTACGATCAAATTACTTTCTCTCTCAAAGCACCCTGGGGACATCTCCCCACCCTTGTGTGGGGTGTGGGGGGTGGCATAATTCTTTTTTCTCGTCTGGAAACCTGTGCCATGGACGGAGTTTCTAGCAGGGGATAAATTGACTTAAAAACTTTTCTGGAGAATTAAACAATTTCTCCCTTCGCCAGTGCGGATATATTGTAAAGTATCAGTAAAAGAACGCATAAAAATTAATCCTCGATCGCTTTCCATTTCCAAAGGTGCGAGGGGATGTTGTTGTAGAGAATCAAGTTTTGCTTGCAGATCAAAAGATTGACCGTGATCCCATATTCTTATTTCTAGAGAATGGGACTTTAAAGTTAATTCTAGATCGATCGGTGTAGTCGGTGGTAAATGTTGGTGAGCGTAACGGACAGTATTAGTAAATCCTTCTGCTAAAGCCACCTTACACTGCCAAAGCACCGAGTCGGGTAGAAAAGAGCGGCCGTGAGATTCAAACCATTGTAGGACTGGGATTAAAGCTGCCAATTCCGTCTGGACTTGTAGATGGAATTGGAGGGGGAAAGAAGGGGAATTTAAGACTTCAGAAGGCACCACTGTTTTTTTGAAAGAGAATCAAAATTGTTTTAAAAATCAGTTGTAGATCGTAGCCTAAACTCCAATTTTCTTGATAGCGCAAATCTAGTTGAATTACCTCTTCAAAATTACTCACCCGAGAGCGACCATTCACCTGCCATTCTCCCGTCATACCGGGTTTTACATCTAAACGTTGCCATTGGGGAACATCGTAGCGTTCCACCTCATCGGGGGTGGGAGGACGAGTGCCAACAAGACTCATTTCACCGGTGATCACATTCCAAAACTGGGGCAATTCGTCTAAACTGGTGCGACGTAAAAATTTTCCTACCCGGGTAATCCGGGGATCATTTTTATTTTTAAAAAAAGCTCCCTCCGCTTGATTGGGGATTTTATCCTTGAGTGCTTCTGCATCCACACACATGGAACGAAACTTAAGAATTTTAAATTCCTTTCCCAACCAACCGCAGCGGGTTTGACTAAAAAAAATTGGACCGGGACTGTCTAACTTAATAGCGATGGCAATGGGGACAAAAATAACCCCCGTGATTAATAAACCCACGATCCCACCAACAATGTCAAGACCGCGCTTTAACCAACTGCGAATCGAGGGATGGGTTTCCGGTAGATGGTTTTCATTGGCAGTAAAGCTCTTTTCTTGGGCTGCTAGGGGGGAGGTTTGGAAAGTGAATAATTGATCTAGTCCCGTAATCGATAAAACCCCCATCACTGGGGGATGGACGTTAGCCAGCACTAACTCGATATTTTCTGCCCTGGCCGCTTTGAGATTATGGACTAAAGCACCCACACCACTACTATCCATAAATTGAGTGGCATTCAGATCCAGAATGACTTTTTCGGGAGTGGGTGTTTGGGCGATGAGATGGTGAAACAGATCCTTGAACTGTACTGCTTCCAAGACAGTCAAGCGATCCGGCATCCGCAAAACCGGATACTCCATCGGAATGATCAGAAAACGTGTTTCAGGAATTTGGGAAGTCATCGACACAAAGAGGTGGTTTGATAGATGAACAAGGCCTGATGACCTACTTAAATGTTTACTACACTTTTCCGCAAATACCAATGGGTAATGTCAGAGATTACCTGTGATTATCGGCTAACGAATCTCACCTAGGGGCGGACGGCCTTGGGTTTGGGCCTTCGCTTTGGCTGCACCCTTTCTCAGGGCATCTAAACGGGTCTCATAACGCTTACGCAGACGACGGTTGGGCGTTTGTTCAATTAGGGTTTTAAAGGCACTGCCTAGGCTCTTGTAGGCGTTGGGGAGAGAATAACCGAAACGGGTGGCCATGGCGATCGCTTTTTCATCAGCTTCGATCGCTTCTTTGAGAATTTTATCGCCATTATTTTTGCGCCAGAGACGATAACCGGAAATCCCACATAATCCCATAGCCAAAAGCAATAATAACCCATCCTGTACCCATAATTCCCCCACTGCACCACCTAAGCCAATAGCGAGGGCGGCCATTTCCCAGCCTTCCCGGGGAATACTATCATTTTGAATCCTGGCGACTTCATGCCAAAAGAGCAGATTACGCTGATCAATGGCTAAATTTTCCCATTTGGCTAAATCTATCTGAATTTCTACCTCATCTCTGCCAATTTCTTCACAACGGATCAGGGGGGGGTTAACCTCTGTGGAACCTTCTACCGTTACCCAACTTTGTAATTCTGGCGGTAGTAGGGTTTTTAGGCGCCGAAGTTCGCTCATTTCGGCTCGTGCAGAGGAGGCCGCATAAGATGTCATAGATTTTTTACCTATTCTCTACCAATGACGATGATTTCTATTTTCGATCATAGCGGTCTTTTTTGTGATCTTGGCAGCTTTTGGCAGTAGAGAGCATTTTCAGTTGTCGGTAATCAGTGAGGGGAGTGGGGAGACCACTTCGTGCGCGTTGCGGGGGGAAATGGGGAAGTGGGGAAGTGGGGAGTGGGGAGAAATAATCCATAACTGGGTTTTTAAGGTTCGATTGGGAGTCAATCATACTATTAAAAACCGATTTGGTATTATTGGCAAAATATAGGCTGTAACTTTTGCCGACTAATGCTCAAATATATCTTTGTATTGCTGTAAATCTAAAGCGGTGAAGATGGGGATACAACTAAAGCATTTTTGGGCTAATTCCCATCTTTCTTCTCTTTGCAGCATCACAATTAATTTATCTCGCACTGACAATAAATAGCGCACATCGTTAGCAGCATAACTCAGTTGTTGTCGGGTAAGATTAGCGGCATTTCCCCAATCAGAACTCTGAGCGGTTTTGTCTAATTCTATGCCTTCCAATTCCTGTACGAGGCTTTTTAAACCGTGACTGCTGGTATAAGTCCGAGCCAGTTTACTGGCGATTTTGGTACAGAAAATCGGTTGAGTGGCAATGGCAAAAGTTTGGGACAATTGAGCCACATCAAAACGGGCGAAATGAAAGACTTTTTCTATCTGCTCATCCTCCATGACCTTTTTCAGATTAGGAGCCTCTGTTTGCCCCCTAAAAACCCGAATAGCGGTGACAAAACCACTGGGATCACAGAGTTGAATTAAACACAGTCGATCGCGCCCTGGAATTAATCCCATAGTTTCTGTATCTACAGCGATCGAATTAACCCCTAAATAACGGGATAATAGGTCATCGCTTAAATCTCGATCGCACACTTGAAAATTGTCTAAGTTCATATAGTTAGGGGTTAGGAGAGCTTTTTTCAGTGATCAGTAATCAGTAATCAGTAAACAGTAAACAGTAAACAGTAATCAGTAATCAGTAAAAAGACAGCACTGTTAATGCCATTTAATACTCCTCACTTAAGACTGTCCACTGAAAACTCAAATCTGATAACTCAAATCTGATAACTGATAACTGATCACTGATAACTGATGTTAAAAACTGGTAATTAAATTAAAATATCATTGGGGGGATTTTGTCAACGCTTTTTAACAAAAAGTTGTGTAAAATAATATTCGCCAACATTATTTTTAGCGATACCGATACCGGTGAGATTATAATCACCAACCATATTTTTTTGATGGCCGGGGCTATTAATCCAACCCTTGACGGCAACGCTAACGGGGTCAGGATATCCCTTCATAAAAGCCAAATTTTCGCCCATTTTTTCTAAAGGAATCTTCCTTTGTACTGCCTTGACTCTTCCCTCAAAACCATCATGACTAAAAGGAGCCTGTTTATGGGCCATTTTTTGACTAAATAAGCGAGCTTCATGACTAATACGAGCATCGAGACGTAGGGGCGGTAAATTTTGAGAAATTCGGTAGCGATTAACTTGATAATTAGTGTTTTCTTCGAGGGTGATTAAAAAAGATTGATTCTGGATAGGATCGTAGCTAAGAGGATTAGTAGAAACGGGAGCGGATTGACGTTTTAGAAATATTTGAGTAAAGTATAACTTCCCTTGATTATCCGTCGCTACTCCAATCCCGGTACTATCAAAATCTCCCTCCATATTTTCCCGATGACCTTGACTTTTAATCCAGCCATCCACAGCAATCATTACCGGGTCATCATAACCTTGATTAACTGCCACATTTTCCCCCACCGCTTGATAGGGAACCGAAACACCAATAGTTTGCGCTCTTTTGTCAAAATCTTGATGACTAAAAGGAACTAAACCCGAGGCCATACGTTGGCTATGTAATCTTGCCTGTTGCGAAATTGCTCGATTTAACAGTAGGGGAGATAAATTACGAGATTGACGATAGCGATTGACCTGTTGATAGATTTTATTCTCTAAAACAAGTAAAGTTGCCGCATCTAAAGGAGAGGGAGAGGGAGAGAAAGATGGCACGAGTTCCGTAAAAGAGCTATAGTTTAAGGCGCTACAGGCCATTAAACTTGTCGATACAAGCATCAAAATTCCTAACCGATAAGGTTTCTTAAAAAAACTTTTCATCAAAAAAATTGGGTCTGAAACCCCGCCGTTCTAGGTTGGATTTACTGTTAAATACTAGCGCATTTACAGGATATATGCCAGAACGTCAGGTATGGGGAAAGCCGATCGCTACCGATTTTACCCAACACCAGAACAAGAGTCGCTATTGCGGCGCACCTTGGGCGGTGTAAGATTAGTTGACAATAAAGCTCTCCATGTCAGAACACAGAGAAATCACAGCGAAGGGGTTTTAGTTGAATTTCGCCATTTCCCCATTTTCCCAGTCTTGGTGGCGACCTGTTGACCAGAGGGGGGTAAATCTGTCAAGGCAGCCGCGAAACCCGGTAAGGGACCCCAAGCAGAAACCCAAATCGTCAGGTTTGGAAATCACCGTCCGGCCCCGGCGGTGAGGATGTCAACTTTTTGGTGCAAGGGTCAAGACTTGTTAAGATCGATCAAGCCGCTCACTCAAATTTACCACTTCTGTGGCTCTCATTTATGGTAATCGACTTTCTGCCCTTCACTATCAATATTTCCCCGGCCTTTATTGCCGGTAGCTGTCTCTGGTCTTTAGCATTGTATCTGGGGTTAGCTGGGGTGCGAAATTGGTTTATAGAAATTTTCTATGGCTGGTTTAATTTTGCCGAGCGTTTCCTCTATACTTCCCTAGAGGAGTTTGAAAAAACTCGCGTCGCCAGAGAATCCCAAAATGCTTTTTATGCCTCTATCTTTAGTATTATTCCCTTTCTCATTCTCGGCGGTTTCTCCGATTGGTTAATCGAGATTAGTTTAGGAAAAAGTTGGCCGATTAGTGTCGGTATTCTCGCCTGTGTTGCCTGTGGTGTCTATGAATTAGGACGGCAGGACGGCAGCGGTAATCAGTAAATTAAGCTGTTAACTATCTCAATTACTTCTTAGGACTGCACAGGGGTGGCAGGTTAATAGGTTTTAACCCTTGACTAGGACTCAATCTTTTCCTTCCAGACGATTTCTATGTTTATTAAGGGTCTTTTGTAGTAAATTCAAAACCTCATTAGCAATCTCAATAACTTGATGGGTTCCAAAACCGGCCTGAGTTAATTCTTTAAAAAAAGCCTTAGCGACAATTTTGGCTAATTTCGGGGGATAAGGAGGGACAGCGATCAAATGTTCGGACTGAATTTCTGCTATTTCTCTAGTCACTGCCATAGCCACAAAACGAGATTTTAACATCCCTTGCAAATGAAAAATTTGCAGGGATTGGGCAGCCTGTTGAGCGAATAACTGCAAGATTTCTAAATCTAATGGTTCAAAATGTTTTTTGTCTAGGGGAAAACTGAGATTAATTACTCCGATTACCTGCTCGTTTAGGATAATCGGTACGGAGATAAAACTATTATTATTTGATCTTTTGGGATAAGGGGCTGCAGTGGAAAATGGCGATCGAGTGATATCCTTAATTAGTAAAGGTTTCCCTGTGGCCGCTACACTGTCGGCAATAACTTGATCGAGTTTAATTATTTCTTGATCAGCCAAAGGTGATAGATCATCATAATGGGCAAAAACTTCTAGATAATCGGTAATTTCCCCTTTTAATTCCTGTGGAGAGGTTAACATAATTGAACAGTGCCGCGCTTGCAATTGATGAGCGCTCATACTAGCTATTTTCCGAAAAATATCTTCGAGATTTTCCTCAACATTCAAGACAAGAGCCAGAGCCGTTAATTTGGGGTTAAAATTATCCATGTATTCAATCACTTATTCAGTCCGAGTTTAGGCTTTCAGGGTGAGGGTGATATTCCCCATATCCCTGTTTGTCTGAGTCTATAGCTTGCCATAGCATCTCATGGAAAATTTTGGGTCTGAAACCCCGTCGTTCTACGACGGCTTTACCGTTAAATACTAGCGCATTTACCAAATATATGCCAGAATGTAAGACATGGAAAAAGCCTATTCTTACCGATTTTACCCCACACCCGAACAAGAGTCGCTATTGCGGCGCACCTTGGGCTGTGTAAGATTAGTTTACAATAAAGCTCTCCATCTCAGAACAAAAGCATGGTACGAAAAGCAAGAAAGAGTAGGATATGCTGAAACCTCTTCAATGCTAACCGATTGGAAAAAGCAAGAAGAATTAGACTTTCTCAATGAAGTAAGCTGTGTACCTTTGCAACAAGGGTTAAGACATTTACAAACAGCTTTTACTAACTTCTTTGCTGGTCGTACTAAG